>Ga0256404_1000267_pt1 | contig 134845 bp, 101 predicted proteins | sample RumenRJG_01DNA_FD_185990 | JGI IMG/M metagenome (GOLD analysis project Ga0256404, IMG submission 185990) | Bovine rumen microbial communities from Lethbridge, Alberta, Canada - RJG_01 | ecosystem: Host-associated > Mammals > Digestive system > Stomach > Rumen | place: Canada: Alberta... | reverse complement strand
ACCGGCCCCTCGGTTCGTTCCCGAAAGCGAGTGCAAAAGTACAGCCTCTTTTTGAATTGACAAAATATTCTTGCAAAAAAATTTTCCGGCCAACGTAACATTTCCTTCACAACACTCTGTTACTCACTCCAATCTGCAAAGAAAAAATTTTTCAAGATTTTTTTCGCCATCTCTTGCCGACATCCGCCAAAAGCACCTGAACGTACTAAAATGCTGGGAAGATTTATCCGCACAAAAAATCGCACAAAGCAGGCATTCCGGCGGACATTTTCAAGGCCGGCTTATATAGACACGCATATAAGAAGTCCGCAGAAAGCGGAGCGCGCCTTCTGCGGACTTCTTATAAGGGGATCCCAAATCGGGATCAGAAATCGCTAAATCGTATCAGGGCGATCAGAGCGTCTTCTTCTTTTCGACCAAAGCATCGATGGCTGCCACTGCCGTAATGTTGACGATATCCCGCACGGAGCAGTCAGCATCGGTGAAGTGAATCGGTTTGTTGAGCCCCATCTGAATAGGGCCGATGACCTCCACGTCGGGATAAAGGGCCTTGATGATGTTGTAGGCCGAATTGGCACCGTTGAGGCACTGGAACACCAGCGTATTGACCTCCTTGCCCTGCAGCATGCTGAATGGGTACTTCTTGTCGCGGAGCTCGCGGTTGAGCGCATAGGACACCTGCATCTCGCCGTCGACCACGAGGTCGGGATGCTGCGAGTGGAGAATGTCCACAGCCTCGTGTACGTGCCTGGGGCCGCTCTCGTTCTCGCTGCCGAAGTTGGAGTAAGAGATCATGGCTATCACGGGCTGGCGGTTGAAGAAATGGACTGTGTGGGCGCTGAGCAGCGCGAGGTCGACCAGCGTATCGGTGTCGGGGTGACGGTTGATGAGCGTGTCGGCCAGGAAGAGCGTGCCGCGCTTGGAGTTGACCAGATGCATGGTACCGAAGTGTTTGAACTTGGGATTGATGCCGATCACCTCCTTGGCTATCTCCTCGACGTCCTTCTGCCTGCTGGTGAGGCTTGTAATGAGCGCATCGGCGTCGCCGGTCTCCACCATCATCATGCCGAAGTAATTGCGATTGTACAGTTTGTCGGAAGCCTCCTCGTAGGTGCATCCGTTTCGCTGCTCGCGCTCGTAGAGCAACTTGGCGTAACGCTCACGCTGTGCGGTATGCTCCTCGTCGCGCAGGTCGAGGATCTCGATGCCCTTGAGGCTGAGGTCGAGCTTGGCGGCCTTCTCGGAGATCTCGCGCTTGTTGCCCAGCAGGACAGGATAGCAGATGCCCTCGCCTGCGGCCTGAACGGCGGCGCGGATGATGCGGCTGTGTGTGCCGTTGGTGTAGACCACTCTCTGCGGGGCGCGGCGCGCTGTGTCGTAGAGCGTGCGGGTGAACTTGCTCTCCTGACCCATGAGCTCCTTGAGGCGCAGGCGGTAGGCCTTCCAGTCGGTGATCGGGTTGCGCGCCACACCGCTGGAGATAGCGGCCTTGGCCACGGCTATGGACACCTCGGTGATGAGGCGCGGGTCGACAGGCTTGGGAATGAAGTAATCGGGGCCGAAGGTAAAGTTGTTGACAGCGTACTCGCGGTTCACGATGTCGGGCACGGGGCGCTTGGCCAGGTCGGCCAGGGCGTGAACGGCGGCGAGCTTCATCTCCTCATTTATGGCGGTGGCAGCCGTGTCGAGCGCACCGCGGAAGAGGTAGGGGAAGCAGAGCACATTGTTGATCTGATTGGGATAGTCGCTGCGGCCGGTGGAGATGAGGCAGTCGGGACGGGCGGCGCGGGCATCCTCGTAGGAGATCTCGGGCACAGGGTTGGCCAGAGCGAAGATGATGGGCTTGTCGGCCATGGTGCGCACCATTTCCTTGGAGAGGATATTGCCGCGCGACAGGCCTACGAACACGTCAGCGCCCTTGATAGCCTCGGCCAGCGTGTGCACGTCGGTACGCGTGGTGGCGAAGAGCTTCTTCTGCGGTGTCAGGTTGGGACGGTCGGCTGTGATAACGCCGTGGCTGTCCAGCATGAGAATATTCTCCTTCTTGGCTCCGAGGGTGACGTAGAGCTTGGTGCACGAGATGGCAGCTGCGCCGGCTCCGCTCACCACGATCTTTACATCGCCTATGTTCTTGCCGGCCACCTCGAGGGCATTGAGCAGTCCGGCCGAAGAGATGATGGCCGTGCCGTGCTGGTCGTCGTGCATCACGGGGATGTCAAGCTCCTTCTTGAGCCGCTCCTCTATCTCGAAGCACTCCGGGGCCTTGATGTCCTCCAGATTGATACCGCCGAAGGTGGGCGCGATGGCCTTCACGGCCTCGATGAACTTTTCAGGGTCCTTCTCATTAACCTCGATGTCGAAGGCATCCACGCCGCCGTAGATCTTGAACAGCAGGCTCTTGCCCTCCATCACAGGTTTGCCGGACATAGCTCCTATGTCGCCCAGGCCGAGGACGGCGGTGCCGTTGCTTATCACGGCCACGAGGTTGCCCTTGTTGGTGTATTTGTAAGCGTCATTAGGATGTTTCTGTATCTCGAGGCATGGCTCGGCTACCCCGGGCGAATATGCCAATGAGAGGTCATACTGCGTGCGATAGGGCTTGGTGGGGACTACTTCTATCTTCCCCGGTTTTCCTTTGGAATGGTACTCCAAAGCGGCTTCTTTAGTAACCTTAATCATATATCATTAATCTATTCGTTTCGTGAGGCACAAATTGACTGTCTCTGTGCAAAAGTAGTCTTTTCCTACAGAAGAGATTTTGTCGCGAAGCTCATTATTTCCTAAAAAAAGTTGCAGATTGGGCAACATACTGTGTGAAAGCGCGCATAATGCCACATTCTGTAACGGCCGAATGCCATATCTCCGGCATTATGGCCATTATAATAATATAATGTATTGGTAAAATAAAGCGGCCACGCGGTCGGTGCGAGGCAGAGAAACGAATGGCGGATTTGTGTAAAATGAAAAGAAACAACCGCGGAGGCTGTTTCACAGAGTGTTTTAGAATGATGAAAAGTGTAGTGATCCGGAAGGGATTCGAACCCTTGACCCACAGATTAGAAATCTGTTGCTCTATCCAGCTGAGCTACCGGACCTCCCGCGTTTGCGATACGGCCGCAAAGATACGCATTTTTTAGTTACAATCCAGTGTTTTTGTGCATGGGAGGATAATTATTAGCAAAATTTCGCCCCAAAATGCATTCTAATGGAATTAAAATCGTATCTTTGCAGTCGCAATTCAGGGGCGTAGCCCAGTTGGTTTAGAGCGCTGCAGTCACATTGCAGAGGTCATCGGTTCGAACCCGATCGTCCCTACCTGAGAAAAGAAGTCGTGTCGCTTATGCGGCGCGACTTCTTTTTTTATCTCTATGTTAATTCTCCCGCCTCTCTGGCGCCGAAAATCACATAGTTGGGAAGGGGTCGGAACTTTCCCATTTTGCGGCGGCTCTCACAGCGGAAATGTCTCAAATGTATATCGCGCTTTTCGTCGTTAACTCTCACACGCGGCCCAAGAGCGAGTCAGGAAAATCTAATGAGCGGCTAAGCGGCGAAAAATTAGTATCGCGTATTCCTTCGCGCATTTTCTTATGCGGCGGCCGGCCGCTGAGGGCAGCGGCCCTCCCAGTTAGGCTTCGCCTCATAACTAATCGCACTTCTCGTCATTCACTCTAACTTCGCGCAATACATTATCGCTCGTCCTTTCGCACTTACTCGCGGCGGCCGTTGAGGGCAAGGCCCTCCCAGCTATCCTTCGCGCATTACTGAGGAAGATTCCCTGCTATACAAGTCCTCAGCCTCCTGTCCCGCTATAATAATTTCGCCATCAGGATAACGTACGCTTTTCCCCCATTTTTGAAAAGTCATTCCCGACATTCAAAAAACCGTCCCGCATGCTGGGATACTCACATAGGACATGAGGAAAACTACATTTGAGGTAGTTTAAAACGTCTCAAATGTAGTTTTAGCCTTCCGGGAGCGCTGAAAATCACATATTTACAAAGGCGGTTTGGGGGCCCGCAGAAAGGGGCGTTACCATCGTTCAGATGCCGCCGCTCCTTCGGTAGTCCCTGGGCATAATAGCCGCGCATTTTCGCACGCTACGGGCGAGGATGTTTCACACACACGCGCATTTTCGCACGCTACGGGCGAGGATGTTTCCAGACCCACAGAGCACCGCTTCGCCACTACTTGAATCTGCCTCCCACTTGTTTCATGCCTCGCAGCTGTCATGCGAATGCATCACTGCTGTCATGAATATGCATCGCAGCTGTCACGCAAATGCATGACAGCTGCGAGGAGCTGATTATGTGCCTTCTGTTTATCGGGGGCCGTTTACCTGATGATGCCCGTATCGGTGTCGGCCTTGTGATCCACCTTGCGGCTGACCTCGCGATAGCGCTTGCCGCCCGAGAGATGGCAGGAGACGGTGAGGCTGACCATCTGGCCATAACTGCGGCTGTGGAGCTGGTCGGTCTTGTGCAGGTAGCGGTTGATGAGCTCCGATTTGTACATGCGGGGATTGCTGCAGAAGGGATTCTGGCAGGAGAGGGAGAAGTTCCAGTCCTTATATTTATATCCGGCCATGAGCGAGAGCGACGCATCGTTGTTGCCCTTTGTCTCGCCCTCCAGCCAGCGCCATCCGCCGTCGAAGCTGCCCATGAAAGACCAGGGGCCGAGGAAGAGCTGGGCATCGATGCCGCCCGTGTAGCTGGTGTAGTGGTGCTTGTAGAGGTCGCCGTAGTTGAAGCAGCGGAAGATGCCGGCGTTGGCGTTGATGATGAAGCGGTCGCGCACCACGGTCCACTGCGCAGCGTCGGTAAGGTAGATGAGGTTGATGGCGCGCTGATTGGTCTGCGTATAAAGAAACTGATCGTCAGCCGTGCGGGTATAGAGCGCCATGTTGCAATGGGGGTTGCGACGGTAATAGGCCTTGAGGCTGTTGTGGAAGGCCGGTGCGGAATAAGACAACTTCCACGTATGCTCCAGCTTCTTGGGCTGATGCAGGTCGGGATTGCCCACCTTCCACTCGCGTGCATTCTGCCGGATGCGCGTGTCGCTGACCATCGCCACGCGAGAGATCCACTGCGAAGCCTCGAAGGCGTAGCCGAAGGTGAAGTGCTTGTCTATCTTCCATGAAAGGACAAACGTGGGACGGAAGAAGTGGAAATCGTAGTTGTGGGCGGCCTGCCGGTAATGGAGATTGTTGTAGCCGAGGCCGGCCGTGTAGCTGAGGTGCCACAGCTTACCGCTCATCTGAGAGAAGAGATAGATCTGCGAGGTGATGGTCTTGTTCTCCGACTCCACATCGCCCGTGTAGGTGTTGTCGACATATTTCTGCTGGTAGTTGGCCCCGGCCGAGAGGGTGAATGGCCTGAGGCGATTGGTATAGATGGCTTCCGACCACAGCGACCAAGTACTGCCGTCCACCCAATAGGCATAGGGTGTAAGCTCGTCGTAGGAACTGTAGTTGTCCGAGGAGATATAAGTGGTGGTGGCGTTGGCCGTAAGCGACTGATGGGAGCCGAATTTGCGGTAGAGGTACAGGTCGAGCGAGGGCGATGCGCTGCGGGCCTTGCTGACCTGCGTGGCCGTCTGGCTGACGGGTGCCGGAGCGCCGGGCTGAAAGGACTGCGTGGTGATGAGCTTCACATTCTGCTGCCGCGGCGATCTGCTCAGCGTCGTGCAGAGCGAGGCCTGAAAGACATTGTCGAGGGTATCGGCGAGATTGTAGGTAAACTGGATGTTGTGGCCGTGACTGCGGTCGCGCCTCTCCACATCGTCGCGCGTGACGCGCTCTACGGTATTGTCGCAGAGCGTGTAGTCGGCTATCTGCTTCTCCCTGGCGTACTTCAGGTCCTGATAGCCGAAGTTGTACGACAGTTTCAGCTGGCTGTCGCCCATGTTATAGTTGCCGTAGACGGTGTTGCTGCCCTGCAGGTCGGTCAGCGCGTTGGTGGCATCGAGGCCGAGGTCGTAGCCCTGACGGTCGCAGCGCGTGCGGATGATAACGACATACTTGACGCCATCGCCATAGCGCACGCCGGGATTGTCGATATACTCAATGCGCTTCACACGCTTGGGGTCGAGAGCCGCGAGGTCGTTGGCGGAGGCTATGATGCCATCGATGCGTATCTGCACGCCGCCGTCGGGCACCACCGGCGAGACGGTGCGGGCGATGGCGTTCACCCTGAGCCCCGGCATGGGCATCATGGAGAGGAGCTGGTAGACATTGGCCGAATGCTCTGTCTGGGCCGCCGAGGGCAGGATGATCTTGCCGTCGGGCTTGTCGATGATGCGGCTCGCCTTCACCACGACTCCCTTCAGGTCGCGGGCCGGTGCAGCCGGCGCCTCTTCTGTCTGTTTTGACTCTGTCTTCACATCCTGGGCCCGCAGCGTCATGACTGACAGGAGGCAGGCCAGCAGTGTAATCATTTCTCTCATCATTACTGCGTTGTTTATTAATCCTGCCGCAAAGATAAAAGCCGGAGAGCGGGAAAGGGGAAGAAGAATGCTGACAGTTGTCTGACAATTATATCTCAGTGATTATCAGCGGTGTCGAAAGCCGCAAAAAGCCGCATAACAACGGCGCCGACTGGTAAATGAAGCAAATAAGATTATGGAAACGTGTGCCGGAAACGGTACGTTTTATTTTGAAGGTTCACACAAATGTTCTATCTTTACCGAAAAGGACTGAAGATTATGACCGTATTGAATTTTACATCACGAGAATTCAGAAGCCAGCAGGCTCGTGTGTTCGACCTGGCGGACAAAGGCGTGAAGGTAATCATCCGCAGGAACAGGAAGCAGGCATTTACGCTTGTGCATGTCGACGACGATGGCCTGACAATCACTCCGAAACTACAGGAGAAGATAAATAAGGCGCGGGCGGAGATAAAGGCCGGCAATTGTGTCTCCGTGCACGGAAAAGAAGAACTGGACGCATATCTGGAGTCCCTGTGATTTACACCTTAAAGTTTTCCTCTGAGGCTGACCGTGTCGCCAGAAAATGAAAGAAATCCAACCCCGCGGCCTTTAAGAAGTACGCGAAGATACTATAAGTCCTCTTCGTGGGTATCGTCGAGACGGTATGCCCGACCGCGGTCTGAGACTATCTGCACGGGGCACCCATTGTCGGAGAGCGTCTGCTTGAGCCGCTTGATGAGGGTATAGAGCGTCTCGCTGGGGTCGTCCTTGCGCGGCCAGAGCGCGTCGCAGATCTCCTGCTTGGTCAGTGTGCGGCGGTCGGACTGATAGAAGAGCTCCATCAGCTGGCGCTGCATGGGTGTGAAGTGGACAGCACGGCCGTCGAGGCAGAAGTCATGGCTGTCGGCGATATAGCAGAGGCCGCGCGGCGCGGGCGCAACGGCGGTAGAGGAAGCCGGCATCAGAGTGGTGGCGGAGTCGCGCTGCCGCCTGCGTGCAAGAGGCGAGAAGCCCAGCAGGAGACTGAGAAGCGTGAGCATCATGAGTATCCCGGGCAGCCGCATGTCAGAGAGGCTGAGCACGGTGGCCATGGAGCAATTGGCGTAGCCCCTGAGATAGTAGCTGCGGCCGCCGTGGCGCATCATCAGTTTGCGGCTGCACACGGTAGTGCGCTTCTCGTCAGGCAGGCAATAGGACAAGGTGGCGCTCTGGCGCAGCATGGGCGTCCTGATAAACGACCGGTAGGTGCGCACAGTGTCGGGCGTGATGTACTCCACCGACTTCATCTCCATGGTCAGCAGCAGCGCCTGATCGAGGTCGCGCCTCACGAAGGCCTCAGCGGTGCGGTAACTGTCCAGACTGGCGATAATGGTGGCGACCATCAGCACAAAACACGCAGAAAAGATCAATCTTCTCATCTTATTGCATTTGGCACAAAGATAAGGGAAAATTATGAAACGTGAGCCACAACAATTGGAAAAAAGCGCCGCGACAATGGAAAGAACGCGCCGCGATAATAGAAACACGCGCCGCGACAATGGAAAAACGCGCCCGGACATCATTTCCCGTATAATCATCTTGTTAATCATAGCATAAACTTCGGCGCTTGCGCATTGTCTTACAAATCGTAATTTATAAATTCGCTATATTTGCAGAAAGTTTTAATTACGATTTAAAGTTATGGGGAGACTGATAGACCGTCCGCATTATCTGGATATGCTTCGCCCCTTTGTCCGGAAGAACGTCATCAAAGTGCTGACAGGGCAGAGACGTGTGGGCAAAAGTTGCATCCTCCGGCAAGTGGCCGATAAGATTGCGACTCAGGACGCGCATGCCAACATCATCTCCATCAACAAGGAACTGGAGAGATTTGCTTTCATCCATACGCACGAGGATCTGAGCAAATATGTAGGAGAGCATCTGAAGCCCGGGGTAGCCAACTATCTTTTTATCGACGAGGTGCAGGATATAGAACATTTTGAGACGACACTCCAGAGCCTTCAGGCATCGGAGGCCTGTGACATCTATATCACGGGCAGTAACGCCATGATGTTCTCCGGCGAACTCTCCACGCACCTTTCGGGAAGGTATATCGAGTTTCATATCCACAGCCTTAGCTATGAGGAGTTTCTGACGTTTCATCAGCTCTCCGCCTCCAACGATTCGCTGAGAAAATACCTGCAATACGGAGGCATGCCTTATCTTACCAATCTGCCGCTGGACAAAGACATCGTGTTCGAATATCTGCGGAATGTCTACAACACCATACTGCTCAAGGATGTGGTGCAGCGCGAGGGCATCCGCAATGTAGACTTTCTCGAGACGCTCGCTCTGTATACGGCCGACAATGTGGGCAACCTTTTCTCCGCCAACAATATCTGCAAGTACCTCAAGTCGCAACGCGTAAAGACCTCGCCGGTACAGATAATAAATTATCTGCGCGCCATGCAGAACGCCTTTCTGATCGAGAAAGTACGCCGCGTAGACATCAACGGACTACGCACGTTTGAGATAGGAGACAAATACTATTTTGAAGATCTGGGCCTGCGCAACTGCCGCATGAGCAGTTCTTTTCAGCAGGATATCAACAAGCTCATCGAGAATGCCGTTTACCTGTACCTCTGCCAGCAGCGTCTGGAAGTGTTTACCGGTCAGATGCCCGGCGGCAGAGAGATCGACTTCGTGGGGCTTCATAACGACAATCGCATCTACGTGCAGGCCGCCTTCCGCATAGCGGACGACACTACCCGGGACCGCGAGTTCGGCAATCTCAAGGCCATAAACGACAACTATCCCAAATATGTCGTAAGTCTTGACGAGTGGACAAGCGGCGGCAATGTCGACGGGATACAGCATGTCCACCTCGGCGATTTTCTGAGGATGAGGCTGGCATAAGACAGCCATGGCCACGGCCCCGGACTTATAACACGCGGGGAGCCGTCGAGGGCGCATAATGCGAATTATGCGCCCTCGACGGCTGGTTATGTATCTTGTGATTATTCCTTTGCGGTGAAGCGGCGGCTCAGCAGGCGCCGTAGTTGCAGTCGTTGCAACCGGTCAGGCAGCCGCGGAACTTCTGCTCCACAAGCCGTGTGATACGGTCGCGCAGCGGGATGAGCGGGATGTGGCGGAGCACCTCGTCGACAAAGGCGAACTCGAGGAGCAGGTGAGCCTCGGCCTCGGAGATGCCGCGCTGCTCCATGTAGAAGAGGGCCGCATCGTCGAAGCGTCCCACCGTGGAACCGTGATTGCACTTCACATCATCGGCGTAGATCTCGAGCATCGGCTGCGAGTACATCCGCGCGTCGGGGCCGGCGCACAGGTTGGCATTGGTCTCCTCCGACTCGCTCTTCTCCGCGCCCTGGGCCACATACACCTTGCCCGCGAAAGCGCCCACGCTGTGCCCGTCCACAACATATTTGTAGAGCACACGGCTGCTGCACTTCGGGGCATCGTGGCGGATGAGAGCGTTGGTGTCGACGTGCTGTGTGCCGTCCTCGAGGGCGAAGCCGTAAGCCTCTATCGAGGCTCCCTCGCCGGCGAGCGAGACATCGAGACGATTGCGCGTGAGGCCGCCGTGAAGCGTCATATTGTTGAGCTGCACACGGCTGTCTGCGTCCTGATGCACAAACATCGAGGAGAACCGGTTGTTGGTGGGCAGTGTCTGCTCCAGGGAATAGATGTCGAGCTGAGCGCCGCGCTCCGCGTAGACCTCCACCACCTCGTTGGTCAGGAAGTGGCGGTTGTCGGCGTCGTGGTCGCAGAGCAGCAGCGAGAGCGAAGAGCCCTCGGAGGCGATGACAAGCACACGGCGCGAGACCATGATATCCACGTCGGAGCGGAGAATGTTGACCACCTGAACGGTGCGGTCGAGGCGGACGCCCGGCGCGGCGTAGACTACGAGGCAGTCCTGCGCGAGCATCATGTTGAGCGCCGTGATGCCGCCCTCGCCGACGGGCGCGAGGCGGCCATAGTAGCGCTGCGCAAGGTCGGGGTAGGCCGCGGCGAAGGAGCTCATGCTGCCCACGAACACACCCTCGGGCAGGGTCACGCGCGGCTTGAGATGGGTGTAGAAGGCGTCGTTCTCCACGAAATAGAGCAATGTGGACATATTGGGCACATTGCAGCGGAAGGCTTCGTAGGGATTGACGGGAAACTCGACGCGGCGCAGGTTGACGCCATAGTTGGGCGCGAAGGCCTCGCCCACGTCGGTATATTTGTAACGCTCCACACGGCGCGAGGGGAAGCCGTGCTTGCAAAAGGCGCGGAAAGCCTCATCGCGAAGCGCATTCATCACGTCCGTAGAGTATCTGCAGACGGCGTCGCTGTTGTTGCGATAAAGATCTATGTATTGCTGCGCGCTGTCGGTCATTTTGCCAATTCTTCTTTTATCCAGTCAAACCCTTGCTGCTCTATGCGGTCCCCCAGTTCCGGCCCGCCGGTCCTGACGATGCGTCCGTCTATCATGACGTGGACGATGTCGGGACGGATGTAGTCGAGCATCTGCTGATAGTGGGTAATCACTATGGCGCTGGTGTCGGCCTTGCGGAGCTTATTGAATCCCTCGGCCACGATGCGGAGGGCGTCGACGTCGAGGCCGGAGTCGGTCTCGTCGAGGATGGCGAGCTTCGGCTCGAGCATGGCCATCTGGAATATCTCATTGCGCTTGCGCTCTCCGCCGCTGAAGCCCTCGTTGACACTGCGGCCGGCGAGCTTGCTGTCCATGCCCACCATCTTGCGCTTCTCGCGCATGAGCTTGAGAAACTCGGCCGCGTTCATCTGCGGCAGGCCCTGATACTTGCGCTTGGCATTGATGGCTGCGCGCATGAAGTTGACCATACTCACGCCCGGTATCTCCACAGGCTGCTGAAAAGAGAGGAATATCCCCTCGTGGCTGCGTGCATCGGGCGTGAGGGAGAGCACGTCCTTGCCGTTGAAGGTAATGGAGCCCTCCGTGACCTGATATTGCGGATTGCCGGCGAGCACATTGCTGAGCGTCGACTTGCCGCAGCCGTTGGGCCCCATAAGGGCATGCACTTCACCATCGCCCACGGTGAGATCCACTCCCCGCAGTATCTCTTTATCGCCTACCGAAGCATGCAGATTGCGTATTTCAAGCATATTCTTATCCAGTTGTTATATTCTCAGGCGGGCCTCCCCGCTAACGGCTGCAAAGATAATCATTTCCGCCGACTTATGCAGGGCCGCGGCCATCCTCCGCCTCTGAGGCGGCCGCATGCGCCATACATATTATTATGTACGGAGAAAATATCACACCGCGCAGAAACCATCAGGAGGCCCACGAGCCGAACTCGTGTGCCTCCTGATATTCCCCGGAATGTATACCTATATATAATGTATGCTTCCCTACAGTTCGCGCACGTAGATATTGCGGAAGTAGGTGAGCGAACCGTGGGCCTGAAGCTCCAGCTGTTCGCGGGGGAAGATAGGCCGCGAGCGGTCCCAGTAGTTTTCGAGCGTCACATTGTCCACGACCTTGACGCCGTTGAGATAGACGGTGACCTTCTCGCCGCGCATAATGATGCGGAAGGTGTTCCACTGCCCGAGCTGATTGTCGGCTATGGAAGTGGGAGCGGAGGGATTTTTCTGATTGTTGTAAAGCCCGCCCGAGCCGACCTGTGCACCCACTTCGGTACGGGAAATATCCCATATCTGCACCTGCGGTGTGCCGCGCAGGTAGATGCCGGCATCGGGCTCGGCACCTGAAGGGTCGAGCTTCCAGTCCACGAGCATCTCAAAGTCGCCATACTGCTGGACGGTGCAGAGATTGTCGTAGCCGTGACCCACATAGGTGATGCAACCGTTGATGACCTTCCAGTCGTGACGCATGCGGACATCGGCCTCGGCCTGCTTCTTGGCCAGCTCATCGGGCGACACGGCGGCGCGCTTGATGGGGTCGTCCACCAGTCCCTTCCAGCCGGCCAGGGTGCGGCCGTTGAAAAGGCTCTTCCAGCCGCCGTTAGCGGCAGCCTTGAGGAAGGCGTCGGCATCCTGCTGACGGCCGCACAGGGCGGCGGCACGGCGCACGGCGTCCTGCGTGGCGGGGCCGGCATATTCGTTGTGCGCGAGCGCTATGCTCAGCACGGCTTTGGCGGCGTCCTTTCTAAGGTCGGGGTTGTCCAGCCACGATGCGGCGTAGACCATACCCTGAAAGGCGCCCGTCTTACTTATCTGCTCCAGCACCTCGCGGCGCTGTTTGAGCGTCTGGGCGTGGTCCATCGCCTCGCGCAGCATGATGACGCGGTTCTCGGGCGTGTAACTGCTGTCAGAGGCTTTCCGGACGAAGTCTTCGAAGGCCTGCGGTGTGCAGAGCGTGGAATAATCGGCAAATACGGGTTTGTATCCATCGGCCATGGCCGCGCCCGTCGGGAATGCGACAGCGGCCATCATGGAGATGGACAGGAGAAATACGTGGTGCTTATTCATGAGAAATTATTTTAATAGTTTGATGAGAACTTTCTGTATCACATCCTCCATCACCTTATAGCCGGCCAGGGTAGGATGGACGTCGTCCTTGTTATATTCGCGTACGAACGAGCCGTCGGGGGCGGACAGCGCCTTGGTATAGTCGACATAGAGGCAATGCTTTTTCTTGGCCAGAGCCTTGAGGCGCTTGTTGAGCGAGGCCACCTTGGCTGTCACCGGGGGGAAGTTTTTCCGCCAGGGGATAGTATCGGTGGGGAGGACAGAGGTGAGAATGGGCTTGATCTTGGCGCACAGGAGCATGTCGACCATCAGGCTGTAATTGCCCACCGTGGCATCCTCGTCATAGGGATATGTGTTCTCGGCGATGTCGTTGATGGGCGCACCGAGCACCACATACTCTGGCCCGAGCTCTATCACATCGGGGCGCAGACGCACGAGAAACTGGTAGGACGTCTGTCCGGAAAAACCGCGGGGGATGTACTTGTGGGTCTTGAAGAAGTCGGGATCGGCCCCGTTCCAGGCATGTGTAATACTGTTGCCGAAAAACACTACGCGCCTATCAGCGGCAGGCAGGGCCTTGACTTCCTTGTTGCTCCCGGCATAGAGCCCGAGGCCGGCCCAATCATTCTTCTGCGCAGGACAGAGCGCCGCCCATGCCACCGCAACAGTCATGATCATACCTTTAATCATTCTCATTTTCAGGTTATGCTTTTTATTTACAATGATTAATATGCGCAAATATACGTATAATTGATTTACCGTCCAAAATAATGTCCGGAAAACAATTCTCAGCAGAGGCAAATGCCTCCGTCCGGCCTGCGCCGCGAAGGCTTCTTCCTGCCGGAGCGGCGGACTACTGCGCGGAGGTACGCAGGGCCGCCGCCATCGCGGCGCAACGCCCGCCGGGGTCGCGCGTCCGCATTATGCCGCGGCGAGCTCGCTTAATGCCGCACCGCTCACAGGGCATCTCTTCATCCGCGTGGCCCGCCAAATATATTGCGCATGGTATTTCTGTCCACTTTCCGCATACCCGGAAAAACGTCCCGCATGCTGCGATGCTCACATAGGACCTGAGGAAAACTACATTTGAGGTAGTTTTCCTCGTCTCAAATGTAGTTTTGGCCTTCCGGGAACGCTGAAAATCATACAGTTAGAAAGGCTCGAAAACAGCGTTTAAGAGGGCGGTAAAAATGCACATTTTTACCGCCCTCACTGGTCTTATTCCGCTCATGCCGGAGCGTGTATCCGGCGCGGAGAATGTTTACTTCAGGATCTTAGTCAGGAATTTCTGTATCACGCTCTCCATGATGTCGTAGCCCGGGCGCGAGGGATGGACGCCGTCGCCGGTAAGCTCGGGACGGAAGGCGCCGCCCGTCTCCGTGACGAGCGAGGGATAATAGTCCACCCAGTAGCAGTGTTCCTTCCTGGCCAGGGCCTTGAGGCGCTTGTTGAGCGAGATGACCTTCTCGGCCACGTTCTTGATCTCCGGATTCCAGGGGAAGCGGTCGGCCGGCAGCGCGGAGGTCATGATGACCTTGATGCCGTTGGCCTTGAGCATCGTGACAAGGAGGCTGAAATTCTCCATCGTGACATTCTCGTCGTAGGGGTAAGCGTTCTCGGCGATGTCGTTGGTGGGGGCGCCGAGCACCACATACTCGGGATGGAGGTCTATCACATCGGGACGTATGCGCACCATGTAGTGGTAGGACGTCTGACCGGAGATGCCGCGGGGGATGTACTTGTGCGAGGCGAAGAAGTTGGGGTGAAACTTGGTCCAGAGCTCCGTGATGCTGTTGCCGAAGAATACGACCCTTCTCTCCGAGGCGGGCAGCTGGCTCACCACCTTATTATTCTCTGCATAGTGGGCGAGGTCGGCCCAGTCCTGCTTCTCCTGCGCGGCGCTGACGCCGGCCCAGGCTACCATCACGGCGATGGCCACTGACTTGAAAAAGCGCATAATCACGATTATTTTGCATAAAACTTTCAGCAAATATACGGAAATTCAGATTACTACCCAAACCACGGCCCGGGAAACAAATATAAGAGGCGCAGGAGGTACTGCTCATAGTATTTTTTGTAAATTTGCAACACGGCCGAGAGCCGCAACACATTGTCTCAACACAGATTAATATTCTAATGGAAACCACAAGGCAAAACAAGATAGCGCGCCTGCTGCAGAAGGAGCTCAGCGACATCTTTGAGAAGGAGACACGCCGCACCCACGGGATCATCGTAAGCGTGAGCAAGACCCGCATCAGTCCCGACCTGAGTGTGTGCACCTCATACCTGAGCATCTTCCCCTCGGAGCGCGCCGCGGAACTGCTGGACAACATCAACGCCAACGCCCGCACCCTGCGCTACGAACTGGGCACGCGTGTGCGCCACCAGTTGCGCATCATTCCCGAACTCCGGTTTTACATCGACGATTCGCTCGACTACATAGAGCATATCGACTCGCTGCTCAAGAAATAACACTTCTATATCAAGGTGAATCTGTCATTCTTCATCGCGGGGCGCTACCTCTTCTCGCACAAGCGGAGCCATGTCATCAATCTCATCTCGGCCGTGGCCGTGATCGGTGTGGCCATTGCGACGACCGCGCTGGTGTGCACGATGTCCGTGTTCAACGGCTTTCAGGACCTGGTCTCCTCGCTCTTTACGGCCTTCGACCCTGAGCTCCGTGTGACTCCCGTCGAGGGCCCCTCCATAGCGGCCGACGATCCCGCAGTCACCGCCATCAAAGCCTCGCCGCTGGTGGAGGCGGCTACCGAGTGTGTCGAAGGGCAGGCGCTGGCCCGCTATTACGACGCGCAGAGCGTGGTGGTGCTCAAGGGCGTGGACGACAATTTCACCCGCACCTCCGGCATCCTCGACATCCTCTACGGCGACGGTTCATTCCGCCTCAAGGCCGATGTGCTCGACTTCGGTACGCCCGGCGCACAGGTGGCGCAGAATCTGGGGCTCGGTGTGCGCTACGCTACCCCGCTCGACATCTACGCCCCGCGCAAGGGCGAGACGCTCAACCCGCTCAACCCCTCCGAGAACTTCAATCACGGGCAGCTCTACTCGCCCGGAGTCATCTTTGCCGTGCAGCAGAAGAAATATGACGCGCGCTACATCATCTGCCCCATATCCTTCGCCCGCCAGGTCTTTGAGCAGCAGGGATGCATCACCTCGCTCGACCTTAAGCTCCGGGATGGCGTGAGCGTCTCCACGGCGCGGCGCGCTCTTACGAAGCTCGGCGGCGGCAAACTCAGGGTGCAGGACCGCTATGAGCAGCAGGACGATGTATTCCGCATCATGAAGATCGAAAAGTTTGTGGCCTACCTCTTCCTCTCGTTCATCATGATCATTGCCTGCTTCAACATCGTGGGCTCGCTCTCCATGCTCATCATCGAGAAGCGCGACGACATGGCCACGCTCCGCAGCCTCGGCGCGGACAACGCCACCATCTCACGCATATTCTATAAGGTAGGCGTGCTCATCGCCGTGATAGGCGTGCTCATAGGCATCGGCGCCGGCGCGCTGCTCTGCCTGCTGCAGCAGCACTTCGGCCTCATCAAGATGGGCAGCGAGCAGGGCGAATTCATCGTGGACGCCTACCCCGTGAGCCTGAGGGTGACGGACCTCATCGTGACATTCTTCACCGTAATCATTGCGGGCAACATAGCTACATGGTATCCTGTGAAATACCTTAGCCGCAGGCTCGTGAAATAAAACTATATATTAATAATGCGTATCAGAACTTTTGCAGCCGCATCGGCTGTCGTAATGACCTCCCTCACGGGGCTCAGCTCCTGTGTGAGCATAGCAGACAATTCCAAGACCACCGTCCCCCGCAACATCACCGTCGCCGACGTTCATCCCTGGACGGGCAAACGTGTGGCCATCCTCGGCGACTCGATGTCCGACCCCGCGCTCAACATCACCAAGGTGAAATGGTATGAATACCTCAAAGAGTGGCTCAGGATCACGCCCTACGCCTACGCAGTGAACGGCATGCAGTGGAACGACGTGCCACGCCAGACGGACGCCCTCGTCAAGGACCACGGACAGGATGTGGACGGCATCCTCATATTCATGGGGACCAATGACTTCAACGCCGGCGTGCCCATCGGGAGCTACTACAAGGAGGAGATGGGCGAGGTAAAGGCCACAGGCGGCGCCGTGAACGGCAACTATCAGCAGAAGCGCCTGCACCGCACGCTCGTCATGGACCCCTCGACCATGTGCGGCCGCATCAACATAGCGCTGAGCAAACTCAAGGACACCTATCCCGACAAGCAGATCGTACTGCTCACGCCGGTGCACAGGGGCTTTGCACAGTTTGGCCCGGACAACATACAGCCCGATGAACTGTGGCAGAACGCCGCAGGGAGGTGGTTTGACGAGTATGTCGAGGCCATCCGTCAGGCAGGCGGTGTCTGGTCCATCCCCGTCGTCGACCTTTACAGCGACAGCGGCTACTATCCCAACAGCCAGTCGATGGGCGACTATGTGCACGTCCCCACGACCGACCGTCTGCACGCCAGCGACACGGGCAACAAGCGCCTAGCCCTCACGCTCATGTACCGCCTGCTCGCTCTCCCCTGCTCCGTCCGCTGACCCCGCCGCCGCGGCGCCCCATCCATTGCCACCCATAACGCGCATCAGCGCAAAGACCTGAAAGGCCGTTTCCTTCGCGGAAACGGCCTTTCAGCTTTATATGTCTATATCTGTCCGATATTCTCAGCAAGGGAGAATACCACAGCCCGATATCCTCTTATAGCGAGTAAGAATCCTCCCCGCCCGCCGCTGCAAGCGGCGGCGGAGATTTCAGCGGGCCTGAGAAGCCGCGTCGAGAGCGCGATTAAGGAAGCCGAGGAAATGGGAGACATTCTCGTCGTAAGCGTACGAGCCCGCGAGAGGCACGCCGTCGCTGTTAACGGTCACGTAGAACGGCTGCGCCGTGGCGCCGAACTTGGTCTCCTGCAATATGCTCCATTTGTCGCCCACCGTGCGCATGCGGCGTTTCCGGCCGCCGACGATCACTTCCCTGCTCTCCGGCAGCGGCGCCTTGTCATCGACATAGAGCGAGACGAGGATGAATTTCTCCCTGAGCATCCTCCTCACCCTCGGGTCGGTCCACACGGCGGCTTCCATCTTGCGGCAGTTGACGCAGCCGTAACCGGTGAAGTCGAGCAGCACGGGCTTGCCCGTCGCCCGGGAGGCCGCCATGCCCTCGAAGTAGTCGCGATAGTCCGCGCTCACCTCCTCGCTGCCCAGGCGGAAGTCCTGCGTGTACATGGGCGGAGAGAATGCGCTGACCGCCTTGAGCGGCGCGCCCCACAGCCCGGGCACCATATATATGGCAAAGGCCACCGAGGCGAGGCCGGCAAACAGGCGCACCACAGAGATGCCCTGCCGGCGCGGGCCGTGGAGGGCTATCACGCCCAGCAGGTAGAGCCCCATGATGAGGAAGATGGCTATCCAGAGGGAGAGGAATGTCTCGCGGTCCAGGATATGCCACCCGTAGGCTAGGTCGGCCACGGAGAGAAACTTGAGGGAGAAGGCCAGCTCGATAAAGCCGAGCGTCACCTTGACCGTGTCCATCCAGTCGCCGCTGTGGGGCATGCGCTTCATGATGCCGGGGAAGAGGGCGAAGATGGCGAAGGGCAGGGCCAGCGCAATGGCAAAGCCCAGCATGCCGGCAGCGGGGGCGAGGATGCCGCCGCCCGTCGACGCCTCGACCAGCAGCAGGCCGATGATGGGACCAGTGCAGGAGAAGGAGACGATGACCAGCGTGAGAGCCATGAGGAAGATGCTGAGTAGTCCCGAGGCCTGCCGGCTGCGCCCGCTCACACTGTTGCCCCACGACGAGGGGAGCGTGAGCTCGAAGCCGCCGAGGAAACTGGCCGCGAAGAGCAGCAACAAGAGGAAGAAGAAGATGTTGAAGCCCGCGTTGGTGGAGAGGCTGTTGAGCGCATTGGCGCCGTAGATGGCGGTGATGATGAGCCCCAGACTCAGGTAGATGACGATAATGGCTAGGCCGTAGGTCACGGCGTCGCGCACGGCTCGGCGGCGATTGTCACTGCTGCGGTGGAGGAAGAAACTCACCGTCATCGGGATCACGGGCCACACGCACGGCGTGAGCAGGGCGATGAACCCGCCCAGGAGACCCAGCAGGAACACCATACCGAGGCCCATCGTGTCGCTGTCACCACCGCCATTCTGCGAGCGCAGGAGAGCCGTCTGCGGAGCCATGAGCGCGGTGCTGTCGGCGCTTGTGAGCTTCGCGGCGGGCGTCATAGCCGCCGTATCGCCCCGTGCGGGAGCGGGCTGCACGGTCACATCGGCCGCGATGTCGGCCGGCACTGGTGCGGCAACGGATGGCGTGGCAGCCGCGGCAGGCGCTGTCTCAGGGCCGTCAGAGCCCGTCAGCCGGAAGTTCACGTCGGAGGGCGGCAGGCAGGCCTGACTGCTGCACGCGCCGTACTCGAGATAACCCTCGGCCTTATAGTTCGGCCCCGTGAGCCGGACGCGCTGTGTGAAACTGCACGCGTGCTCGTAGTATTCCACGTCCATCTGAAACATGTCGTCGTGGCGCTTCACGGCGCCCGCGCCCGCCCTGAGCGGACCGCTCTTTACGACGTTCTCGGCCTTGTCAAAATGGAAAGAGGCCGCGGTGGGGCCGCCGGCGGGGATGTTGACCGCGTAGACATGCCATCCGCTCTCGATCCTGCCGGTAAAGGTGACATCGATCTCGGTGGGCGAGACACGGTGGTAGGAGACTGTGAAGCTTACAGGGTCGGAAGCCGCGGCGGCGTGCCGGGGCAGCATCAGCGCGGCGGCTATCAGCAGCAAGCACGCCAATTGCGGCCGCAGCGATCTCAGTATGCGGTGGCTCATCACTTGACGTCTATCAGCTTGAGCTTAAAGATAAGCGTAGCAGAGGGCGGCACATTGCCTTCGCCCTCCTCGCCGTAGGCCAGTTCGGCGGGGATGTAGAGCTCCCACTCGCTGCCTTTCTTCATCATCTGCAGGGCCTCGCTCCAGCCGCGCATCACGGAGGACACATTGAGCGTCACGCGCCCGCCGTGGCCCTGCTTAGCGGAGGAGTCGAAGACTGTGCCGTCGGTCAGGCGGCCCTCATATTCCACAACCACCGTACTATTGCTCCCGGGGGTGATGCCGCCGCCGCGCACTATCTCTTTATATTGCAGCCCGTCGGCCGTAGTGCGTACGCCGGGCTTCTTGGCATTGGTCTGGAGGAACGCCTCGCCCTCCTTGCGCCACTTGGCGGCTTTCTCGGCGTTGGCGTCGGAGGCCTTCTGCGCCGCAGCCAGTTCCCTGCGCATCACGGCGGCGCCACAGAGCCCGATGCGGTCTTTTACGGCCTTTTCATCGGGGTTTCCGGCCACTTTGATCGTCTCTCTGATAGCGTCGCTTATGCTCTTGCAGGTCTTGAGCAGTTTGTCTGGCGCTGCGGCGGGATGGCGGCACACGTCGATATATTTCTTGACGAGTTTGTTGAGTTTGTCGAGCTGTCTGTCGCTCTCGTTGTTGACCGCGGCCTCCTCTATCTGGAGCTGCAGACTGTCCATGACGAACAGGGTGGCGCCGTTGATAGAGGTGATGTAGTTGAGCGCGCGCTCCTTGGAGGTGAAGTCGTGCGAATTGCCGAACACATCGTCGCGCGAATACATTCCGCTGTGGTCTATACGGGAGATGGCGTCGTTGAAATCGCTCTTGAGCACGTCGCCGAGCTCGGCGACAACGGCGGCGTTGATCTTAGCCTCTTCCTTCTGCTTACTGTTGCCCGAGCAGGCCGTAAGCAGCGTGAGGGGCACGAGAAGCGAGAGGAGAATAATAGTTTGTCTCATAGCTATGGGTATAAAAAATTATTAGTTTTCATCGGGAGTTAGAGCGGCGCTACGCCTGGTCCCACACCTCGCGTCTGAGAGGGTAGTTACCCCGCAGGGCCTCAAAGCGGGACGGGTCTGCCTTGAGGGCCGCCGTGTCGCACAGGGGATTGTAGAGGGCAAGCTCGCGCTCGATGGGATCGTCGGGGCGCGTCATCGAAGCGGGAAGCTTGGGCGGGACAATGGAGAACCGCGGTTCGACGCCCGCATAGCGGCACAGGGCCGTCAGCGCCATGCGAGTGGCGTTGGCCTTGCCGTCGGCGCTGTATCCCGCGATGTGCGGCGTGGCGATGATGGCCTTCTCAAGGAGCGGAAGCATGATGTGCGGCTCGCTCTCCCAGGTGTCGATCACCGCGGCCCGCGTTGTGCCCTCCTCAAGCGACTGAAGCCAGGCCTCATTGTCCACCACAGCGCCGCGGCTTGCGTTCATCACCACGGGACGGCGGCGGAGCGAGGCGAAAAAGCGGCTGTCACCCATGTGATATGTGGCATAAGGCCCGTTGTGCGTAAGGGGGACATGAAAGGTAATGACGTCCGCATTTTTCGCGATTTCATCGAGGGTTGAGAAACCGGCAGTATCGTTCTTCTCCTCGAGCGGAGGGTCGGAGAGCAAGACCTTGCAACCGAGCCTCAGGGCCTCGTCCCTCACTATGCTTCCCACATGTCCCACGCCCACGATGCCCACTGTAGTGCGGGAGAAATCGTCGATCACACCCTGCTGCCGGAGCACTATCATCGAGGTCAGAAAATACTGCCCCACACTGGCGGCGTTGCAGCCCGGACAATTGGTCCAGCGGATGCCATGCGCGTCGAGCCATGCGGTATCGAGATGGTCGTAACCGATAGTAGCGGTGATCACATAGCGCACACGGCTGCCCTCCAGCAGAGCGGCGCCGGCGTGAGTCCGTGTCCTGGTGATAAGCGCGTCGGCATCGCGGACATCCGCGGCGGAGATATCCGCACCTTTCAGGTAGACGGTCTCAAAGCCGAGCGCCTCGGGGACGCCTTTGATATAGGGAATCTTATCGTCGATTACTACTTTCATACATTATTACGGTTGCCACGTTCCGGATGCGGAGGATGATCGCCCTCACCCGGCGGATGTTCCGATTTACAAAGTTAATTATTTCCCGCGAATGAGGCCTCGCGCGAAGAAAAAAGCATGCTCTCCGCCCTATCCCGCTATCTCCGCCAAGCCTATTGTGCGGCATTTATGTGGAATGAGAAATACGGCCCTGTTCCCGGTTCAAAACTCCGGTGAAATCAGGAAATTTTGTTATTTCTTCCCGGTAAATGGAGGAGAAATAAGACACTTATATGTGAAGGTATGACGCCGCCTCGGAATCTCTTATTATATGACGTTAGAAATGGTGCATCGCCCAGCGGCCGGCCTTTCCGTGGAAACACAGCCGGCAGACGCCGTCCGGAGAGAATGCATAATGTCCTCTCCCAAATAACTAAATGCATATTGGAATGCATAAGACCGGCTCCGGAACGGCCGCAAAATCCGCTTTTGTAAAAGTCTGTATATCAGCGCCCGCATCAGGCCAAAACTACATTTGAGACGTTTTGAACTACCTCAAATGTAGTTTCCCTCAGGTCCTATGTGAGAACACCCGCATGCTGTAGCATATTTCTGATGTGCGCAAAGGGGCATTCTCAGGAGTGAATATTCAGGCATTATTCACTTTTCATTCATTTTCGGGAGGCGGAATGCGGGCTGATTGACGGTGATTTTCGGCCCCTTGTATGTAACTGAAAATCAGCGCTCCCATCAGGCCAAAACTACATTTGAGACGTTTTCAACTACATTTGAGATGTTTTTCCTCAGGTCCTATGTGAGCACCAAGATATGCGGGACCATATTTCGGATGTGCGCAAACGAGGGATTCACACGAAGTGAATCATGCACATTTTATGCATTTCGGCGTACGTTCGAAAGCGTGGCATTTTCCGCAGGAATAGGAAACAAAAGCATGGAGCCCATGCCGCACGGCGGCAGGTCGCGGGCTGCCGTTCGGACAGCGGCGCTATTTGATCAACTTGTAATACTTCCTGGCGACGGCGCGGGAGACGAGGTTGAAATGCCACCACTCCGATGGAAGCGCGCGAAATCCGGCCTCGCGCATCACACGTCTGAGGAGCCTGCGGTTGCGCACAGCCTCAGCCGTGAGCCGGCCCTGCTTCAGCAATTCGCTCTCGCGGTCGATATGTGCGAGGCGGGTCATATTGTCGATGCGTGTGCCCATCGGGATGCTGTCGCCGTGTCGGTCGGCGAGGGTGATGTCGACGGCCAGCCCGTAGTTGTGCAGCCCGCCGCCGTGGGCGGGATTGCTGACATAGATGTCCTTGGATGTGCCCTCCACGGCCTTCCACATCACGGCCTGGACGGACATTGGCCGCGCCGCATCGTAGACCTTGAGCGTCAGGTCGGGGCGGATGGAGCGCAGTATGCGCTGCGCGCGATGCAGGGCCCGGGCGGCGCGGGGATGGAGGTAGGCCGTGTGCAGATCGGTATAGAGAATGTGGCCGGTGAAATTGTCGGGGCGTGCATACATCAGGCTCACAAGGATGGTGGAGTCGACGTCGGCTATCTTCACCATGCCCTGCCGCTCCATTGAGCGCTCGGTGGCCGTCTGCCCCGAGGCGGTGAGCGACGGGGCGAGCGCGGCGAACAGCAGGAGGAGCGGCAGCGAGCGGCGCATTATATTATATGTATTTATCATCAGTCTATCGGCTGTAGTCTATCAGTTCGCCGTCGGGCAGCACAGCGCGCGCGGTGATGCCGAGCTTCACACCCGGGCGGGCATTGCTGTAGAAGATGACGGAAGCTTTGCCGTTGGCATCCGTGAGCACATCGGGATTCCAATAGAGCGTGCGGCGGAAATCGTGCTTGTCGGGGAGGTCGCGTTTGCGGTAGTCGGGCGACGGGAAGTCCGCATCGCGGCTGTAACCGAAGAAGCGCACCACCTTGGTGCGGAAGCGGTCCTTGAGAGCGGCCTGCACGCCGTCGCCGTAGAGGAAGATGCCGGTGACGGGCCGCTCCGAGTTGCCATACTGCGGCAGGACGCGACGTATCTTCTCCTGGTCGGTAATGATGTAGACACGGCTCACCTCAGAGGCCATGATGACAAGATTGCTGATGCGGCCCTGGTCCTGCTCGGTATTGTGGCGGAAGACGACGGCGGGATAGTTGCGATAGGTAAACTCGTAGAGGGTGCCGGCGTCCTGCGCGTCGCCCGTGGTATAGTCGAAGCGTTTGTTGAGCGACTTGAGCAGGTCCCACAGCAGCGGGTCGTCCTCGCCGTTGTCGCAGTATTTCTGGGCCTCGATGTCGATGTTGTAGCAGATGTCGGCGTTGCGGCGCGCAAAGTCCTCGCCGCCGTTCCAGTGGTCGCCCCAAGAGGCGGGATTGTCCTTGAGCTTGCCCTTGACGACGGCCGTGCCGAGCATTATGTCGCCCTTGGTGATGGTATCCTGCCAGACGAACGTGTCGGCAACGGGGATGCTGGCGGAGTGGATAGGCTTGACGGGCACCATCTCCTGGACATCGAACATGCGGGGTGTGGGCGCGAAGTTGCGGTCGAGGAAGAGCTGCATATCCTTCTTCTTGCCATCGGCCATGGCAGTGAAGCGGCCGATGCCTTCGCCGTAATAGGACGGCAGCATCATGGCAAAGTTGCCCAGGGTGTCCGTCTTGCACGAGCCCTCGGCGTGGAGGCCGGCGAAGAAGATGTTGACATTAAGGCTCACATTGCCCTCTTTGAGGCGCTTGTGATTGGCCACAAGATGACCGGTGAGCAGCTGTCCCGTCTCGACGGGCTCTTTCAGTTCGAAGGGCTTGATGCCGGCCATCTCGCGGAAATCGTAGCGCCGCCAGCCCTGCACCATGAGCAGCAGGTCGAGCCAGTGGCGATGGGTCTCGTCGTCGGCGGCAAAGTAGTATTCGGGATGGGAGATATAACCGCGAAGGTCCGATGAAAGCAGCAAATCTTCCATGATTCCCTCGTCGTTGCCAGCCTGCTCGGTGCCGGTATCGTGGACAGCGAGCGAGAGGTAGGAATTGCAGCCGTGGCCGTCGCGATCCTTGAGCGTAATGTCGAGGACCACGGGCTGGAAGGGGCTGTACTCCTCGGCGTTCTGGCGTATCTCGAGACCTACGGGATAATCGGGCTGGCGCCACACGAGGCGTTCCCACAGGATGTCGCCGGAGGCAGAGAAGAGGGTGATCTGATTGATGCCGTAATGCAGCAGATTGTCCGGCATCTCCCAATGCTTCATGGCTGCGAGCCGCACGGTATCGAAGTGGCAGGCGGCGCCGCGGCAGGTGATGCTGATGCCGGCATACTGGCCCGCGAGGTCGGGAGTGGCGGAGATGTCGAGGCTGAGCTTGCCGCCAGTGCGGTTCACGGCGGCCGTCACGCCCGATGAGAGCGGAGCGGGAAGGGTGAACTCGCCCGTGTTGCCGTCGACGGCAAATGTGCACTTATTCACCGTGGCGACGCTCGGGATGGTGAGCATGCCCATGCCCTCGTGCTCGGTGGCGGCCGTCAGTTTGTGGCCCATCGTGTCGGTCATCGAGCATGTGGCCGTATTGATAGGATTGCCGTTCTTATCCGTCACACGGAAGGCGACCCTCGAGGACATGCCGCGGACCATGTTGCCGCCCTCGGGATAGAACTCGACATAGAACCGGTCCTTCTGCGCGTCCTTCTTCCTGAGCGTCGAGGGGTCGTCGCGCTTCATGGGCACCTGGTCCTCGCCGCTGACAGTATAGAGGAAGGGCTGGAGGTAATTGCCGGTCGTGTCCTTGGTCTCATAGACGGGGATGACACGCGAGAAGCAGTATTCGCTGTCCCAGTTGAGCATGGCGCGGGTGAAGGCGCGCACCTCATAATAGCCGCCGTGCATGAGGCCGCTGAGCGGGATGGAGCCAGAGGCCTGACCGTCGGAGATCTCGTAGCTCTTGCGCTCGATGGTGTAGCCGTGGTCGTCGAGAAGCTCCACATAGAGCACCTTGCTCAGGTCGGTGTACTTGAGCGAGGAGGCGCGCACGATGTAAGCCTTGAAATAGACGGTTTCATCGACAAAATAGGAGTTGTTGTCGAGGTGGAGATATACCTTCTCCTGTGTGCAGCGGCTGTCGTAGGCAGCTATCTGCTTGAAGTAATTGAGGATATTTGCATTGACGCCGTTATCGGCCATTGAGCCGAGCGAAATGCAGCAGAATGCGGTAAGGAAGAATGCCCTTAGTTTCATAATCCGGCTTTGTATATGGTTAGTGTTCTGAAAAATCTCAGTGTTCATCGAGAATATGCTGCCGCTCGAGTTCGTGGACGGTAGTGTCGAGCTCGTCGTACCAGCTCTGTCCGAAGGCGCGGATGAGAGGCTCGCGCAGATAGCTGTAGACACGTGTGTGGAGCTTGCGGCCCAGCAGGCGCGCCGGGGCGCAAATCTCCCAGCGGTGATAATTGAGCGCCAGAGTGCCGTTGCTCAGCTCTGTGACGCGGATGGGATAGAGAGCGCAGGAGAGGGGCTTGACAAAGTCTGTCCCGCTCTCGGCGTGCTCCCGCTCGAGAGCGCAGAGGCAGACGCCGTCGTCGCCATAGCAGGTGAACACACAGTTGCGCCCGTGCACGATGCTTGTCACCATGTCGCCGTCGGGGTCCTTGTAGGCCACACCCTGCCGCCTGATGACGGAGAGGGCGGCGTGCGAGAGGCGGTGGCTCACCGTGGGGAGGAGCGCTTCCATTTTCGCGATTTCATCGGCGGTTACGGGCGCGCCGGCATCGCCCTCTATGCAGCACATGCCGCGGCAGGCGGACAGGTCGCAGGCGAAATATTCCGTGATGCACTCCGAGGAGACTATCGTATTGCCTATCTCGATCATCGTGGCGTAGGAGCGGGCGTTATCATCCATTTTCTACCAGTTTATCGGGGTTTTGCCGTGCTTTAGGAGGTAGTCGTTAGCAAGGTTGAAGTGATTGTTACCGAAGAATCCGCGGTAGGCCGAGAGCGGAGAGGGATGGGCGGAGCGGAGGATCAGATTGTGCTCCTGGTCGATGACTGCGCCCTTTCGCTGCGCGTAGGAGCCCCACAGCATATATACTATCCCCTCCCTCTGCGAGGAGAGCGCGCGAATGGCGGCGTCGGTAAACTCCTCCCATCCGCGGCCCTGATGTGAACCGGCCTGATGTGCCCTGACCGTGAGCGTAGCGTTGAGCAGGAGCACGCCCTGCCGCACCCAGCGTGTCAGGTCGCCGCTCGCGGGGCGCGGCTTGCCCGTCTCGGCCTCTATCTCCCTGAAGATATTCTCAAGCGACGGCGGAAACCTGACTCCGTCGGCCACCGAGAAACTGAGGCCCTGCGCCTGACCGGGCTCGTGGTAGGGGTCCTGGCCTATGATCACGACCTTCACGGCATCGAAGGGGCAGAGATTGAAAGCGTTGAAGATGAGATGGCCGGGCGGATAGCAGACGCCGTTAGCATACTCCTGCCGCACATACTCCACCAGAGAGGCGAAATACGGTTTCTCAAACTCGGGCGCCAAGGCTTTGTGCCAACTCTCTTCCATCCTGACGTTCATATCTCGTGATTTTGTAATATTCTTAATAATTCCGCTCTTCTGCATGTCCATTGTCTCCTCTCGCGGCTTGCTCTGCTTCCGCCGGACACGCAGGCTACACCGTGGGGAGCTGCGAACCGTTGATCTTGCGATAGAGGTCGAGCGAGTAGACATCGGTCATGCCCGACACAAAGTCTATCACCGCCATCACGCGGCCGTAGAGCGTTGGGTCGTGAAGCTGATACTGCGGGGAGATACGGCTCAGCAGCAGGCGGCTGTAGGCGTTGCCAGGCGTGAGCACGGCGTTGAGCACATATTCGAGCAGGGTGTACATGATGTGATAGCCCGCCAGCTCGATGTCCAGCACCTCCTTGCTGCGATAGATCTTGTCGACGGCGAGGCGGGCCATATTGCTGTAAGCCTCGTGGGCGTTGCCCTCAAGCGAATCGATGAGCGAGCCCTCGAAGGTGCCGCTGAGGATGGTGTCCTCGTGGTCGAGGAAGGCGCGCACGCATTCGTGCTCGAGAAAGTTGATGGCGCAGGAGCGATAGTAGACTATTTTCTCGTTTTCATCGGTAACATCGGGGTAAGCGTTGAGGATGTGCTGCCGCCGCTGCTCGTCGAAGAAAGCGAGCATCAGGTCGCGTGTCTCGGGGAAGGTGAGCAGGCGGAGCTTATAAGCGTCCTCCACATCCATTATCTCATAGCAGATATCGTCGGCCGCCTCCACGAGGTAGGCCAGAGGGTGACGGACATAGCGGATACGGCTGCCCTCGTTCTCCAGACAGATGATGCCCATCTCGTCGGCTATGCGCCGGTAAGCGTCCGCCTCGGCCTCGAAGAAACCGAACTTATTCTTGTGCGCCACAGTGGAGGAGAAGGGATATTTGACGATGGAGGCGAGCGTGGGATAGGTCATCACAAATCCGCCCTTGCGCCTGCCCTCGAAGCGGTGCGTGAGGATGCGGAAGGCGTTGGCGTTGCCGTCGAAGCAGGTAAGGTCTCGCCACTCCGGGTCGGTGAGCCGCTCGCCCGTGTCGGGGTCGCGGTAAGAGCGGAGGTACTGCCCCTTGCCCTCGGAGAAGAAACTGGCGATAGCCCTCTCGCCGGCGTGGCCGAAGGGCGGGTTGCCCATGTCGTGAGCCAGGCACGCGGCCGAGACGATAGCGCCGAGCGACGTAGCAAAGTCATCGCCCAGACCCTCATGCCGCTCCATGAGTTCGTGGCCCGTGTCCAGCCCGAGCGAGCGCCCCACACTCGACACCTCAAGGCTGTGTGTGAGACGATTGTGCACGAACACACTGCCCGGCAGAGGGAAGACCTGAGTCTTGTTCTGCATGCGGCGGAAAGGGGCCGAGAAGATAAGGCGGTCAAAGTCCCGCTGAAACTGTGTCCGGTCCTCCTTGAAGGCGCTGTCGTAGCGTTCCTCCAGGCCGTAGCGCTTGTTGGTGGTCAGCCGCCGCCAGTCCATTCTATCCATGCTCATTGTATTTTTATGTCACAAAGATAGTCATTTCTTGCAAAATAGCTAAATTCGCAACAGTAAAGACTATATATAATATGAATCCCGTACTCAAATCATTCTTCACCATGCTGGGCATCACGGCGGCGCTCATCATCGCCTACACGGCGTGGTCCGTGCAGCAGGGCACCACGCTCGCCGAGCTGAGCCACTTCATCCTCCACACCACGGCCGGCACCGTCACCATCGCAGGCATCGTCGTCCTCTTTCTCATAGGCTGGGCCATGCTGTCGTGGAACTTCCGCATCTTCGCCGAGCAGGCCGAGAGAAACAAGATCGCCGAGGAAAAACGTCGCGAAGAAGAGGAAGAAAATCAAAATAATGATAAGGCTGAGGGGGAGTTACCAAAAAAATAGCTAAATTTGCCGCCAAAAGAAAGAAACTAACCCAAGTAAGAGATACAATGCACAAGTTTTCCCTGTTCGCAGCTCTGTTACTGACTGCCCTTATCTTCAGCTCGTGCGGCTCCACCAAATCGATCGTCTACATCCAGGGGGCCGACAAACTTTACAAGAACGGTGTGAACATCGACGGTAATTACACCCTCAACATTCAGCCGGACGACCAGCTGGCCATCTACCTCACCTCCAAGGACGAGGAACTGATGAAGCCGTTTACCAATCTGAAGCTCATAGGCCAGACACAGGGCAACACGATGTCGGGGCAAAGCTACTTCACAGTCACGAAGGACGGCTACATCGACTTCCCCATCTTAGGGCGCATCAAGGCCGCCGGCAAGACGGTCGAGAAGCTCTCCTCCGAGATACAGGACCGCATCATCTCGGAGGGCATTATCAAGGACGCTCAGGTGACCACCAAGATCATGAGCTTCAAGGTGACTGTCCTCGGCGCTGTCAGCACGCCGGGCACACAGGAGTTCAGCGGCGAGCGCCTGACGCTGCTTGAGGCCATCGGCCGCTGCGGCGACCTCACCAATTCGGCCATCCGCAAACGTGTGCTCGTGGTGAGGGAGGAGAACGGCGAGCGCCGCACATACACCGTCGACCTCACCGACCCGCAGAGCGTGTTCAATTCCCCCGCCTATTACATGCATCAGAACGATATCGTATATGTAGAGCCCAACGGCTCGGAGAAGGTCAAGGGCTCGACGGGCTACCAGTATCTCGGCCTGACCACTTCCCTGCTCGGCATGGGCACATCCATTGCGTCGCTCATCATAGCCCTCACCAAATAACTTTTCTAAGAGATGGATGAATTAAATCAGCAGCAGAGCAACACAGGCAACTCTTACATCTCGCCCGAGGAGGACAGGAAACAGAATCACTGGCTGCCGGCCGTGATGAAGTCGCTGCACATTTTCACGGTCAACTGGAAATGGTTTCTGCTCTCGGCCGTGGTGTGCCTCTTCCTGGCCTATCTCTATCAGGCCAAGCAGGAGAGAGTGTACGAGCGCACCGCCACCATCGCTATCAAGGGCAACGAGGACGACTCGCGCAATAAGTCGGTCAACATGACCATGAACGGCGTCGGTACCCTCGGCGGCCTGAACGACGAGACGGTCATCCTCAAGTCGCACCGTCTGATGCGCCGTGTGGTGAAGGCCCTCGGGCTCGATGTGAGCTACACCACTGACATGGGGCTCCGGGAATATTCCCTCTACAAGGAGAGCCCCGTGAAGGTCACATTCTTCAAGCCCTTCTCCGGCAATGTCACCTTCGACATCGAGGTGGAGAATGAGAACAGCTACCGCATCCACAATATCACCGTAGCGGGCCAGGCGAGCACCTACGACAAGACGGCTCCCTACGGCAAGGTCATCGACTCTCCGGCAGGCGCGATAATGGTGGACAAGAACCCCTCCACACTGCGCCGCTATATGAAGCGCACCGTCAGGGTGGCGCGCACGAGCATGGAGAGCGCCGCGCTGGCCTACACGGGCTGCATCAACGCCGTGACCAGGGACCAGAGCAGCAACCTTATCACCGTCATCTGTCACGACACCAATGTGCAGCGGGCGGACGACATCATCGCAACGCTCCTCAAGGTGTACAAGGAGGATATCATCGAGACCAAGAACCGCAAGTCCATCAGCGCCGACAAGTTCCTCACCCAGCGCATCCAGCTCATAGGCGGCGACCTCAACTCGACCGAGAACCGCATCGCCTCGCTCAATCAGAGCATGGGCATCATCGATTTTGACAAGAACGCCAGCATCTACCTCGACCAGAGCAATCAGGCCCGCGACGAGGTGATGGGCCTCGAGAGCCAGAAGAATGTCGGCGTATTCCTGCGCGACTACCTCAGGCAGCAGGGCGACGGCAATTATCAGGTCATCCCCAATATGGGCGACATCGGCAACGCCGGCCTCACGAGCGGCATACAGAGATACAACGAACTGGTCATGACCTACAATCGTCTCTCCTCCAACGCCTCGCAGTCGTCGCCCGTGGTGCACAACGCCCTCGAGGAGCTCCGCAGCACCCACGCCATCATCACCAAGACGGTGGACAACTATATCAACACGCTCAATGTGAAACTGCGCCGCGCCAACGCCGTGCAGAGCAGCATCAACTCGAGCATCTCCACTGTGCCGCAGAAGCAGAAGTCGGCCGGCGACATAGAGCGCCAGCGCAAGATCAAGGAGGACCTCTATGTCTACCTGCTCAACAAGCGCGAAGAGGTGGCCCTGCAGCTCGCCGTGACCGAGGCCAACGTCAACATCGTGGAGACACCCTACGGCTACGCCGCCCCCATCTACCCGCGCAGCACACGCATCCTCTGCTACGGCCTTATCATCGGCCTGCTCATACCGACCTTCATCTTCTGGCTGCTGATGCTCCTCGACACCAAGGTGCGCACCCGCAGGGATGTCGAGGAAGCCTGCACCGCTCCCGTGCTGGGCGATATACCCTACTGGAAGGAGGACAACGACTCGAGCAAATTCCTGGACCGCAACGCCGGCGGCAGCAACTACAACGCCGTGAGCGAGGCCTTCCGTATGCTCCGCTATAACCTCAACTTCATCAAGAAGCGCTCCAAGGTGATGATGCTCACCTCCTCCATCCCGGGCAGCGGCAAATCGTTTGTCTCGCGCAACCTCGCCCTTATCCTCGGCGTGGCCGGCAAGAAGGTCATCCTCGTGGACGGCGATATCCGCAAGAGGACACAGAGCAAGATCATCGACACGCCCAATCACGAGGGCCTTACCACCTATCTGAGCGACGAGACCGCCGACCTCGACAGCCTCATCATTCCGGAGGGCGTGGGCAAGAACGTCGACTACATGCCCGCAGGCGTCACACCGCCCAATCCCACCGAGCTCCTCATGAGTCCGCGTCTGGAGGAGCTCAACGATGAACTGCGCTCCCGCTACGACTACGTCATCTACGATACCACGCCGGCGCTCTCTGTGGCCGACGCCGGCATCATCAACCGCGTCGTGGAGCTCACCATCTATGTCATACGCATCGGTGTGGAGGACCGCCGCTTCCTGCCCGAGATAGAGAAGATGTACAAGAACAAGAAATTCCGCAACCTCAGCCTCGTCATCAACGCCTCCATGCGCAGCAAGATGGGCTACGGCTACGGATATGGCTACGGTTACGGTTATGGATACGGCTATGGTTACGGCTACGGCTATGGCGACACATCCTCCCGTCATCACCACTCCTCGCGCAAGTCTCAGCACACCGAGGCGAACCATGAGCCCAAGCTCCTCTCCAACGACAATCGCATAGACGTCAATAAGCTTAACGACGCCAATAAGCAAGACTAATGCACTTCTCCTCCGGGCCACCGCACGGCGCGGAGGAGAAATCTGAACAATACATTCCGACACCAGAGAGCCCCTGCCCCCGAAAGGTAAGGGGCTTTTCTTTTGCCCTGTCAGAATAAATTGGTATTATTGCAGTCCTTAAAGCCGTCGCCCTTAAGATGCTGACGGCCCGGATACAGACCAGAAGATACATAATCACTCGATACTAATCACACATGGTAAAACAAGAATGGAAAGATGCCGGCTATGTCACTGAGCCGATACCCGCAGGCCTCGACCTGGCAGCGGAGATACGCCGCCTTTGCAAGGAGAAAAACGCCGTAGTCCTCGCCCACTACTACACGATAGGCGCCATACAGGACGTCGCCGATTTTGTAGGCGACAGCCTTGCCCTCGCCCAGAAGGCATCGCGCACCGACGCCGATATCATCGTGATGTGCGGGGTAAACTTTATGGCGGAGACCGACAAGATCCTCTGCCCCGACAAGAAGGTGCTCCTGCCCGACCTCGGGTCACACTGCTCGCTGGCCGAAAGCTGCCCCGCCGACCAGTTTGAGGCGTTCGTCAAGGCCCATCCGGGCTACAAGGTGCTCTCCTACGTCAACACCACCGCCGCCGTCAAGGCGCTCACCGATATCGTGGTGACCTCCGGCAACGCCCGCGAGATAGTGGAGAGCTTCCCGCCCGACCAGAAGCTCATCTTCGGCCCAGACTACAACCTCGGCGCTTACATCAACTCCGTCACGGGCCGCAACATGCTGCTCTGGCACGGTGCCTGCGATGTCCACGAGCGTTTCTCGGTAGAGAAGATCGTAGCTCTCAAGGCGCAGCATCCCAACGCCGAGATCCTGGCTCACCCAGAGTGCAAGGGCGCCGTGCTCAAGGCCGCCGACTATGTGGGAAGCACCGCAGCTCTGCTCAGGCACGCCAAGGAGAGCGACTGTCGCGAATTCCTCGTCGCCACGGAGAGCGGCATCCTGCACGAGATGCAGAAATCCTGCCCCGACAAGACCTTCATCCCCGTGCCGCCCGATGACAGCACCTGCGCCTGCAACGAGTGCAGCTACATGAGGCTCAACACGATGGCCAAACTGTACAACTGCCTCAAATACGAGTGGCCCGAAATCAGCGTGAGCCGCGAGACGGCCGCCAAAGCCGTGAAGCCCATCGAGCGTATGCTCGAGATAAGCCGCAAGCTCAACCTGGTCAAATAAACATCGCTACGTCCCGTGCCCTCCTCCGCCCCAAACGTGGCGGAGGAGAATGCATGGAGAATGTAGTGCGCGGCGATAGCTGGGAGGGCCGCTGCCTCAGCGGCCGCATGCCCAATATTGGCAAAGTGCGAAGTAAATTGCGAGGCAAGTGACTCGCGATAGTCGTAGAGGCGCGCAATGCGCATTATTCCCTCTTTTACTTTACGCGGCGGCTGGCGGCCGTTGAGGGCAACGGCCCTCCCAGCTAAAGCGTCCCAAAAGTATGCCCTCACACACCGGCTTCGCTGATATAATTTCGCCATTCGAAAATCGAATGCTTTTTCCGCATTTTGGAAAAGGCATATTCCTCTCTCCAAAAAATCGTTCCGCATGCGGAGTTACTCACATAGGACCTGAGTGAAATTACATTTGAGGTAGTTGAAAACGTCTCAAATGTAATTTTGGCCCTTCGAGGAGCACTAATTTTCAACACATTGCAAAGGGGTGAAATTCGCCTCTAAGTCGTCGGCAAACGCCTTAGAAATGTATATTGACGGGGCATACAGATGGATTTCCTCTTTTGGCGAAACCTCGTGTATGCACTCCACAAAAAAACTTCCGCACAACACAAAAATTACATTTGAGATGAGGAAAAACACATTTGAGGTATTCTAAATCATCTCAAACATAATTTTGGCCCTCTGCGGGGCGCAGAAAATCAACTACTTACACAGGCGCAAAAATCGCCTCTAAGTCGTCAGCAAACGCCCCTGGAATGTTTACCGGAAAGTAATACTTCCAAATGCTGTTCTTCGTCCTGAGGCGCGGGCACGGGCGCGGGCACAGAAAAAGGCCGCCGGCGAATTTTGCTTCGTCGGCGGCCTTAGATTTTATGACTCGCTGTCAGCGTTAAGCCACATCAATCTTCTTGGTGTCGTCTTTCTTTACCTGAGCGGCGCGCGGCATTATCACATGGAGTACACCGTGCTCCACCTTAGCGGAGATCTTGTCTTTCTCCACATCGTCAGGCAGCGTAAGAGCCTGCTGATAGTTGCTGTAGGAGAACTCGCGGCGCAAGTAGTGCTCCTTCTTGTTCTCGTCCTTCTTCTCGTTCTTGTGTTCCATCTTGATTACCAAGTTGCCGTCCTTGTCGAGGTTCACCTGGAAATCTTCTTTGGTCGACCCAGGTGCTGCAAGTTCCAGCTCGTAATCTTTATCAGTCTCCTTAACATTGATGGCGGGCGCTGTGAGGCTCCTGTGGCTCACTGTAGGAAACCAATCGTCAGAAAACATGTCATTGAACTCATTGTCTAACCAATTGTTGCTTAAAACCGGATACATCATAAGTCAAATACCTCCAATTATATTTTTAATTGTTATTGTTCTTTTTTCTCTGTCCCCCGGCCTTTCGTTCGTCCACCTCATCGGTGTCCTCCCGTCCGGCTTCCGGACTTCACTTATTATATCGCAAACTGCGTGCCAGCGTAAATTTCCATTCCTGAACGCAGTTTCCCAGACAATTAGGCAGAAAAGTGACTTATTGGCACCGAAGAAATGCAAAATTTAGTAGAGAAAAATGTAGGAAAGTGGGGGAAAGTGGGGAAAAGTTACTACCTTTGCGTGGTAAAGTGGCGACAAGCCAAAAACACGCATCAAGATGAGATTCACGGGAACGATAACAGCTAGGACGGACGCCAAGGGGCGTGCGTTTTTCCCCTCGTCATTCCGCAAGGTATTGGCCACGGCGGGCGAGGAGAACCTGATGCTGACGCGCGATGCGTTTCAGCCGTGTCTTGTGGTCTATCCGCAGAGTGTGTGGTACGCTCAGCTCGATGCTCTGGGCACGGGGCTGAGCCGCTGGAACGCCCGCGAGCGGATGGTGATGCGCGAGTTTGTCGCCAACGTAGAGCCCGTGAGCCTGGACAGCGGCGGGCGTCTGCTCATACCCAAGCGCTACGCCGCCATGGTCGGCATAGAGCAAGAGGTAGTCTTCCTGGGAATGGACGACACCGTCGAGGTATGGGCGCCCGCGGTGCTGGAGAAAAACAGGATGAGCGCTACGGACTTTGCCGCAGAGCTCGAGCGTATAATGGGGCAAAAAGCCTGAAGCGACATGGAGGCACCGGCATATCATATACCCGTGATGCTCGAGGAGAGCGTCAGCGCCCTCTCTCTCAGAGACGGCGGCGTCTACGTCGACGTCACGATGGGCGGCGGAGGCCACACGCGCGAGATACTCAGGCGCATGGGGCCCACCTCGAGGCTCTTCGGCTTCGATCAGGACAGCGACGCCATCGCCAACATTCCCCACGACAGCCGCTTCACCTTCGTGCTCTCCAACTTCCGCTTCCTGCGCCACTGGATGGACTACTACGGCATCGCCCGTATCGACGGCCTGCTGGCCGATCTCGGGGTTTCCAGCCACCACTTTGACGAGAGTTCGCGGGGCTTCACCTTCCGCAGCGACGCCCCGCTCGACATGCGTATGAACCGCCGCGCCAAGCGCTCTGCAGCCACCTTTCTCATGACCGCCGGGGCCGACGAGATAGCCACCGTGCTGCGCAACTACGGGGAGCTCAGGAATGCCGGCCGCATGGCCGCCGCCATAGTCCGCGCCCGCGCCACCGCGCCCATCGGGACCACGGGACAGCTCATGGACATCCTCGCGCCCTTCACGAAGCGCGACCGCGAGAAGAAGGACATGGCCCGCGCCTTTCAGGCCCTACGCATAGAGGTTAACGACGAGATGGGCGCGCTGCGCGACATGCTCGCCGCCGCCACCGACCTGCTCGCCCCGGGCGGGAGGCTCGTGGTGCTCACCTATCACAGCCTCGAGGACCGCATGGTCAAAAACTTCATACGCAGCGGCAACGCCGCAGGCCGCCAGGAGAAAGACTTCTACGGCAATCTTATAGCGCCCCTCAGCGCCGTCAACACTCACGTCATCACGCCCTCCGCGGAGGAGACGGAGCGCAACCCGCGCAGCCGCAGCGCCAAACTGAGAGTGGCCGAGAAGACTGAGAGTAATGGCAAAACATCATAAGCAATGAGTGACAATAAAGATATCAGGGAGAAAACCACCGACAAGGCCGCCGGTGGCAAGGCCGGCAAGCGAGGCTCCGTACGCAATAAGGTGAGCGTGAGCTATGTCCTGTTCGGCGAATTTCTGTCCTCCGGTGTGATACGCCGGAACGTGGGCTTTATTGTCCTCGTGGTATGCTCCATCCTGCTGCTCATCGGCAACGGCTACGCCAGTCAGAATGAGGAGAAAGAGGCCACACGGATGAGAGAGGAAGTGGAGGATGCCAAATATCGTGCGCTCACTCTCTCGAGCGAGCTCATGGACCGCACACGCCAGAGCCACATAGAGGAACACCTGAGGCAGATAGGCGACAGCGCGCTCAAGTCCCCCACATCTTCGCCCTACATACTTACAGTAGACACGGCAGAATGAAGCAGAGATTTCCTGAAAAACAAGTACTCACACGATACCTGTTCATCGAGGCGATATTCTTTATCATCGGAATAGGCATCATAGCCAAGACGGCCTACATCATGTTCGTCGAGCGGGGCTACTGGAAGCAGGTGAACAGCCGCTTCGAGAAGAGTCAGGTGGTCATCCCGCCCAGCCGCGGCAACATCTATTCCGCCGACGGCCAGCTGCTGGCCGCCACCCTGCCCGAGTACAAGATTTTCATGGATTATATGGTGGTCGAGAAGGACTCCGTGAGGCGCCTCAAGTACCAGCACGAGAAGGATTCCCTCTTCTATACCAAGGTAGACAGCCTCTCGTCCGGCCTCCACCACCTGTTCCCCGACATATCGGTGAGCTCATTCCGCAAGCGCCTCGTCGAGGGCCGCGTGAAGGAGAAGCGCCACTGGCCCATCTATGACCGCCGCATCACATACCTCCAGTTCAAAGCTGTGAGCCAGCTGCCCTTCCTCTCGCTGAGGCAGAGCGGATTCCACTGGGAGCGCTCCGAGCAGCGCACCAATCCCTTCGGCTCTTTAGCCCTGCGCACCATCGGCCGTCTCTATGCCGGCAAGGACACAGCGCGCTTCGGGCTCGAACTGAGCTACGACTCCGTGCTGCGCGGCAAACCGGGAATGGGGCACAGGGAGAAATCGGGCAGCAGCTATGTGACGCGCATCAGTGTGGAGCCCGAGAACGGCTGCGACATAGTCACGACCATCGATGTGGGCATGCAGGACCTCGCCGAGAAGTCGCTCGTCTCCAAGCTTAAGGAGATCAACGCCGCCGAGGGCGTGGCCATGCTCATGGAGGTTAAGACGGGCGATGTCAAGGCCATCGTCAACATGACGCGCGACAAGAACGGACAATATCACGAGGAGAAAAACTATGCCGTGAGCAACCTGCTCGAGCCGGGATCGGTGTTCAAGACCGCCTCGTTTATGGTGGCCTTCGACGACGGCTACCTCCACCCGGGCGACATGGTGAACACCGGCAACGGAAAGGTGCTGATGCACGGGCGGTATATGAAGGACGCCAACTGGCGCAACATGGGCAACGGCGTCATCACCGCGGCCGAGTGTATTCAGAAGTCCTCGAACATCGGCGTGAGCACGCTTATAGATAAGTACTATTTCCATCAGCCGGCCAAGTTTGTCGACGGGCTCTACCGCGTGGGCATCGCCTCCGACCTGCATGTGCCCATCCCGGGCTACGCCAAGCCCTACATCCGCAGGCCCAAGCCCGACGGCAGCAACTGGTCAAAGACGGCCCTGGCGTGGATGAGCATCGGCTACGAGACACAGGTGCCGCCCATCAGCACGCTATCCTTCTACAACGGCATAGCCAACGGCGGCCGCATGATGTACCCGCGCTTTGTGATAGCCAAGAAGCGCGGCGGAGAATTCATAGCGGAGTATCCTACCCGCGTCGTAAGGGAGAGAATGTGCTCCCCCGAGGCGCTGAACGATATAAAGAGCTGCCTGAACCTTGTGGTGAGCAAGGGAACGGGCCGCAAGGCCGGTTCGCCCTACTTTCAGGTGGCGGGAAAGACCGGCACGGCGCAGATATGGACCAAGAACGGCCGCACGCCGAGCTACCTCGTGACCTTCGTGGGCTACTTCCCCGCCGATGACCCGCAATACACCTGCATCGTGTGCATCAAGAAGACACCGCCGGCCTCGGGCGGCAGCCAGTGCGGCCCCGTCTTCCGCAGAATAGCCGAGGGCGTCATGGCGCGCCACAGAAAGGACGACCTCAACTCCGCCCGCGACACACTCCACGGCCATCAGCCGCACATCCTGAACGGTAACATGCGCGCAGCCCGCTATGTGCTCAGCGAACTGCAGGTGCCCTACACGGCTGAGGGCATAGACCGCAACGCTTGGGGCAAGGCGCGCACAGACTCCAATGGCGTCACCCTCACCTCCGTTCCGCCGCGGCGCGGCGTAGTGCCCGATGTCCACGGAATGGGTCTGCGCGATGCGCTCTATATGCTGGAGCGCTCCGGCATGCGTGTCAGCCTGGAGGGAGTGGGCAAAGTCGTGGCGCAGAGCGTGCCCGCCGGCAGCGCACTGAGGAAAGGCATGCGGATAAACATCGTGCTGCGCACCAGTGACGAGGACGCCGAAGCTACAAGTCCTGACGCCGCCGGCACAGCAAATGCCGCCGCCACGCCAAGCGCCGGAAGCGGCGGAGAGAACTCTGCCGCAGCTCCGGAGAGCCACAACAGCTCCGCCGCAGCGGAGAGCGGCAGCGGCACAAAGGCCGGACAAACTACTACGCAGGACAAGAGCGGCGCAAAGGAGCACAAGGCTACAACGGTAAAAGAGAAAAGCTCCGCCGGCTCCTCGTCGCAGGGCACGGAGAAGAACCACAGCACCAGGCGCAACAGCGAAGGCACACTCCGAAGCTCCGACGACCGCTCCGACAAGTCAGCGCGCAGCAGCAAGAGCTCGTCATCGGGCAGCAAGAGCTCATCAAAGAGTTCTGCAAGCTCGTCCGGGAATTCCAAGAGTACCGCCAAGAGCTCAAAGAATTCATCCGGGAGCTCCAAGAGCGCTACCAAAAGCGATAAGAAACGACAATAAACAAACTATATAAGACTATGAAACTGGAAGAAGTACTGCTCAGGGCAAAGCCGGAGGAGATTGCCGGAGATCCCGGCGTTGAGATCAGCGGCGTGCAGATAGACTCGCGCCTCGTAAAGCAGGGCGACCTCTTTGTCGCCGAGCGCGGCACGCAGGTGGACGGACACAAGTTCATCCCCGCGGCAATAGCGGGCGGCGCCGTGGCAGTGGTGTGCGAGGAGATGCCCGCGGAGCGCCCCGAGGGTGTGACATTCGTGCGGGTGAAAAGCTCGGAGGATGTCGTAGGCTCGATCTGCACACTGTTCTACGGCGACCCGTCGGCCCACCTGACGCTCGTAGGCGTCACGGGTACCAACGGCAAGACAACGATAGCCACACTGCTCTACAATATGTTTCGCGAGATGGGCTTCAAGTGCGGCCTCTGCTCCACGGTATGCAACTATATCGATGACGAGCCCGTGCCCGCCCACCAGACAACGCCCGACCCCGTGACGCTCAACTCTCTGCTGGCGCGCATGGTGGAGAAGGGCTGCAAGTACGCCTTTATGGAGTGCAGCAGCCACAGCATAGCGCAGAAGAGAATAGGCGGACTCACCTTTGCGGGCGGCATCTTCACCAATCTGACCCGCGACCACCTCGACTATCACAAGACATTCGAGAACTATCGCGACGCCAAGAAGGCCTTCTTTGACATGTTGCCTCGCAAGGCCTTCGCCATCACCAACGCCGACGACAAAAACGGGCTCTACATGGTGCAGAACACCGCCGCCACCGTCCGCACCTACTCCACCCGCAGCATGGCCGACTACAGGGCGCGCATCCTGGAGATGTCGTTCGAGGGAATGCTGCTGGACATCGACGGCCACGAGGTGAGCGTCCAGTTCGTGGGCAAGTTCAATGTCTCCAATCTGCTTGCGGTCTACGGCGCAGCGCGCATGCTGGGTCACGAACCGCTGGAGATACTCACTATCCTGAGCAAGCTCCACCACGTAGCCGGCCGCTTCGAGACGCTCCGCTCGCCGCGGGGCTACACGGCCATCGTCGACTACGCCCACACTCCCGATGCCCTCATCAATGTGCTGGGAGCCATCCGCGAGGTGCTTAAGGAGAGCAAGAATACCACGGGCCAAGTGATCACAGTCTGCGGAGCCGGCGGCAACCGCGACAAGGGCAAGCGCCCGATAATGGCCCGGGAAGCCGCCACGCGCAGCGACCGCGTCATCATCACGAGCGATAACCCGCGCTTCGAGAAGCCCGAGGACATCATCGCCGATATGCTCGCCGGCCTGACGCTCGCCCTCAAGCGCCGCGTCATAGCTATTACCGACCGCCGCGAAGCCATAAAGACCGCATGCATGATGGCCCGCAAGGGCGATGTGATACTCGTGGCCGGCAAAGGACATGAGGACTATCAGGAGGTCAAGGGCGTCAAGCACCACTTCGACGACCGGGAGGAACTGAGGAACGTATTCTCAAGCGAACAACATTAACCCCGCAGGCCATGCTATACTATCTATTCCGTTTTCTGTCCGATTTCGGTGTGCCGGGCGCAGGTCTCTGGTCATACATCTCCTTCCGTTCGCTTCTGGCCTTCATACTGGCGCTGCTCATCTCGGCGTGGTTCGGCCAGCACTTCATCGCTTACATGCGCCGCAAGAACATCAGCGAGACACAGAGGGACGCGAGCATCGACCCCTTCGGCGTGCAGAAACAGGGTGTGCCCTCCATGGGCGGCATCATCATCATCGCCTCCATCCTCGTGCCGTGCCTGCTGCTGGGCCGCCTGAGAAACATCTACATGCTGCTCATGCTGCTCACCACGGTATGGTTCGGCATTCTGGGCTTTGCCGATGACTATATCAAGATATTCAAGCACAACAAGGACGGGCTTCATCCCAAGGTCAAGATCATCGGGCAGGTGCTGCTGGGCCTCGCCGTGGGCCTGACGCTCTACCTTAGCCCCGACGCCACCATACGCGAGAACATCACCACCCAGCGCACAGCCGACAATACGGAGGTCATCGTCCACAAGAGCCGCCCTGTCAAGTCGACCATCACGACCATCCCGTTCTTTAAGAACAACAACCTCTCCTACACCGGCATCATGTCGTTTATGGGCCGCTATCAGGGCGCGGCTGGGTGGATACTGTTCGTGCTGGTCACCGTGCTGGTCATCACGGCCGTCTCCAACGGCGCCAACCTTAACGACGGCATGGACGGCATGTGCGCGGGCAACTCGGCCATCATCGGGGCGACGCTCGGGCTTCTGGCCTATGTCTCGAGCCACATCCAGTTTGCCTCCTACCTTAATATAATGTATGTCCCCGGGGCGCAGGAACTGGTGATCTTCGCGTCGGCGTTCGTCGGGGCGCTGATCGGCTTCCTCTGGTACAACGCCTATCCCGCGCAGATCTTTATGGGCGACACGGGCAGCCTCACCATCGGCGGCATCATCGGCGTGATGGCCATCATCATCCACAAGGAGCTCCTCCTGCCCCTGCTCTGCGGCATCTTCCTCGTCGAGAGCCTGAGTGTGATACTCCAGGTGGAATACTTCAAGGCCGGCAAACGCCGCGGTGTGAAGCAGCGCCTCTTTAAGCGCACTCCTATCCACGACAACTTCCGTGTGCTGCCCTCGCAGCTCGACCCCGCGTGCCGCTACCTGCTCAAGGGCTGGCCCGCCCATCCCTCGCACGAGAGCAAGATCACCGTACGATTCTGGATCATCACCTTCCTGCTGGCGGCCCTGACCCTCATCACGCTCAAGATAAGATAACCCCCAAAACACAAACACTTTCATATTTCACATCACCATGGCTCAGAAAAAATTACTCTCAGTATTGGGTGCCGGAGAGAGCGGCGTAGGCGCCGCCGTGCTGGCACAAAAAGAAGGCTATGACGTCTACGTCTCCGACTCGGGCTCCATCAAGCCCGCCTACAAGGAGATGCTCGAGAAATACGGCCTGAGATACGACGAAGGCCACCACGACGAGAACCTCGTGCTCTCCTCCACCGAGGTGCTCAAGAGCCCGGGCATACCCAAGGAAGCTCCCATCGTGAGAAAGGTGATGGAGAAGGGCATACCCGTCATCTCCGAGATCGAGTTCGCCGGCCGCTACACCGACGCCCGGATGATATGCATCACGGGCAGCAACGGCAAGACGACCACCACCTCGCTCATCTACCACATCCTCAAGGCCGCCGGCTACAACGTCGGCCTGGCGGGCAACATAGGCCGCAGCCTCGCCCTGCAGGTGGCCACGGAGCATTTCGACTACTATGTCATCGAGCTCTCCTCCTTCCAGCTGGACAACATGTACGACTTCCGGGCCAACATCGCCGTGCTGCTCAACATCACGCCCGACCACCTCGACCGCTACGACTTCAAATTCCAGAACTATATCGATGCCAAGATGCGCGTGATACGCAATCAGACAGAGGACGACGCATTCGTCTACTGGATGGACTCGCCCGTCATCGCCAAGGAGCTCGGAAAATATGACATCAAGAGCCGTATGCTCCCCTTCTCCGAGGTCAAAAAGGCTGGCGCCGTGGCCTACGCCGAGAAGGGCAAATATGTCATCGAGAAGCCGGCGCCGTTCAATATGGAGCTCGAGGAGCTCTCCCTCACGGGCAAGCACAATCTCTACAACTCGCTGGCCGCCGGCATCACCGCCAAACTGGCCGGGGTGAGCAATGAGTCGCTGCGCCGCTCGCTCTCCGACTTCCCCGGCGTGGAGCACCGTCTGGAGAAGGTGACCCGGGTGAAGGGCGTGCTCTATGTCAACGACTCCAAGGCCACCAATGTCGACGCCTGCTGGTACGCGCTCGAGAGCATGAAGACTCCCGTGGTGCTCATCCTGGGCGGCAAGGACAAGGGCAACGACTACACGCCCATCAAGCAGATGGTCAGGGAAAAATGCCGCGCGCTCGTCTACCTCGGTGCCGACAACAGCAAGCTCCACCGCGAGTTCGACTCGATGGGCCTGCCCGTGGCCGATACCCACGATATGAAGAGCTGTGTGGCCGAGTGCTATCGTCTGGCTCAGCCGGGCGACACGGTGCTGCTGAGCCCCTGCTGCGCCAGCTTCGACCTCTTCCACAACATGGAGGACCGCGGCTGCCAGTTTAAGGAGGCTGTGAAGGCCCTCTGAGCCGCTGTTATTCATAACAAAGCCAATGGGAGAAAAGAAATATACCAGACTGTTTCAGGGCGACCCGGTGATATGGGTGATATTCTTCGCTCTGTGCGGCATCTCGCTCATTGAGGTGTTCAGCGCCACGAGTATGCTGACCTACAAGAGCGGCGATTACCTCCGCCCCATCTCCGGCCACGCCGCCATGCTCGGCGCCGGATTTCTGCTGATGATGGTGGTCCAGTTCATGCCGAGCCGCATCTACCGCATACTGGTGATGATCTTCTACCCGCTCTCCATCCTGACGCTCCTGCTGATGCTGGCGGGCGTGGGCGTGCAGATCAACGGCGCCTCGCGCTGGATCAGCATCGCGGGCATACACATACAGCCCTCCGAGTTTGGCAAAGGCTCGGTCATCGTGAGCGAAGCGATCCTCATCTCGCAATATCTCAACGGCGTCATCTCCGCCAAGACGACATTCAAGTGGATCATGATCATGGGCGGCCTGGTCTGCGCCCTTATTCTCCCTGAGAACTTTTCCACCGCGGCGCTACTGCTGGCCGATATCCTCGCCGTGATGATCGTGGGCAAGATACCGCTCAAATACATCGGCACCACGCTCGGCGTGATGGCCATCGTGGGCGCCACGGGCTTTTTCGTGCTGACGGGCATGAGCGACTCGACAGCCGCCTCCATCTCCAAGCTCCCGGGCTGCAAGCGCGTGGCCACATGGCGCGCCCGCCTCGATACCAAGGTCAGCGAGACCACCAAGACGGTCAACCCGGACGACTTCGACATCGACGAGAACTCGCAGATAGGCCACTCCTCCATCGCCATCGCCACGAGCAACATCATCGGCAAGGGCCCCGGCCACTCTGTGCAGCGCGACTTCCTGCCGCAGGCCTACAGCGACTTCATCTACAGCGTGATCGTCGAGGAGTGGGGCCTCATAGGCGCCGTCTTCGTCGTCATGCTCTATCTGATACTGCTGGTGAGAGTGGGCTACATCACCAAGCGCTTCCGCAATTCAACCTTCGAGCCCATCCTTGCCATGGGTCTGGCTATCCTCCTGGTGAGCCAGGCGATGCTCAACATGATGGTGGCCACGGGCCTGTTCCCCGTGACGGGTCAGCCCCTGCCGCTCATCTCGCGCGGCGGCACGTCGACGATAGTCAACTGTGTCTACATGGGCATGATCCTGAGTGTGAGCCGCATATCCAAGCGTGAGGCCGCAAGCGCCGCGAAGGCCGCCGCCAGGAAGGCCGCCGCTGCCGCCGTTCCCGCAGGTGACGCAGGCGACGCCGCAGTGCCCGATACCAACGAGGAAATCCCGCCCGCCGAGGTTACAGCCCGCGAGATAGCCGCTGCCGATTTCGGCGACGAGGACGAGAAGGAGAGCACTTAGTCGCAAGTCTAATCCTTCCGCGCGCCCGCATACATATATATAAGGTATACCCCGCTTCGCGAAATGCCCCTTCGGACAATGCGTAAGTGTATGAAATAAAACCTCCCGCAGAGGAAACTGATAAGCAAGGCCTGCCACGATGAACCGGCAGGCCTTGCGCGTTTTAGACAATTATAATGCCGCCGTGTTCGCGGCAATCTGCGCATTTCGGAACGCAGAGCCAGGCTTAGCAAAACGCCGATTTTTCGCCTCTATAACTCACTAATATACAGCCCTCCGAAAAGGCCAAAATTACATTTGAGACGAGTAAGACTACATTTGAGGTAGTTTTCCTCAGGTCCTATGTGAGTAACACAGCATGCGGAACGAATTTTTAGAGAGTGGGGAATGCCTTTTCCAAAATGCGGAGCAGCATGCGATTTTCGAATGACGAAATTATATCAGCGAAGCCGGTGTGTGAGGGCATACTTTTGGGACGCGTTAGCTGGGAGGGCCGTTGCCCTCAACGGCCGCCAGCCGCCGCAAAATGCCGACTTTTTCGCCCTTCATAATTTGCTGATATACAGCGCTCCGCAAAGGCCATTCTTACATTTGAGACGAGTAAGACTACATTTGAGGTAGTTTTCCTCAGGTCCTATGTGAGTAACACAGCATGCGGAACGAATTTTTAGAGAGTGGGGAATGCCTTTTCCAAAATGCGGAGCAGCATGCGATTTTCGAATGGCGAAATTATATCAGCGAAGCCGGTGTGTGAGGACATACTTTTGGGACGCGTTAGCTGGGAGGGCCGCTGCCCTCAACGGCCGCCAGCCGCCGCAAAATGCCGACTTTTTCGCCCTTCATAATTTGCTGATATACAGTGCTCCGCAAAGGCCATTCTTACATTTGAGACGTTTTGAACTACCTCAAATGTAGTTTTCCTCAGGTCCTATGTGAGTATTAAGATAAGCGGAACGTTTTTCGGGATGTGTGGGAAATGCCTGTTCGGAAAGAGGGAGCAGCCCTATTGTTTCTGCCGGCGAATATAAAAATACCAAGTCCGCCCGGTCTTATGAGGACATAAGATCGGGCGGACTGATATTATTCCGGATTAATTCGTTCTGCTGTTTCCCGCCGGGGCGGAAGCGCAGCAATTCTCCTTAAATACACATATATATAACAGGCGTCGCGGCGCTCACGAGGGCGGGCTCATTGCCGCCGGCAAACAGCGCTGCGGGCGCGGGCCGTCAATAGGACGCCGTGGCGGGGATGCCTGCCTTCTCGATGAGGGCGACGATGCGGTCGAGCGCCTCGGGCGAGGCCTTGCGCAGCTTGCGGTCGGGTGTCTCGCGGTCTATGGTGTAGATCATCACTTCCATGGGGGCTATCTCCTTGAGTTTCTCGATCCAGGGCAGGACGTACTCGTCGCCCGTGTTGTCGATGCTCTCCTCGCCGCCAGTGCCGGTGAGGAACATGGTCTGTATGATGACATGGCCGTGGAAGCGCTTGAGCGCGTCGATGATCGTGTTAACGTCGTAGGAATGGTGGGGACGGTTGAGGCGGCGGATATAGTCGGGATTGACCGTGTCGAGCTTCTGGATGTTATTGTCCACGCGCATCAGGGCGCGGCGCACCTCGGGACGGGGTGTCTGGGTGGCATTGCTGAGCACACTGATTTTGGCCTGCGGGAAGTACTCGTCCCTGAGGCGCACCACATCGTCGACAATGCCGGCGAAATCGGGGTGCAGGGTCGGTTCACCGTTGCCCGCGAAGGTGAGCACATCGGGCTTGGGCCCGTTGTAGGTCATGTCCTGCAGGCGTTCCTCCAGAGCCGTGGCCACCTCGATACGCGTGGGGCGCGGGCTCGTGGTGCGGTGGCTCCTGTTGTATCCGCACTCGCAATAGATGCAGTCGAAGGTGCAGATCTTGCCGTCGGCAGGCATCAGGTTGATGCCGAGAGACACACCGAGGCGGCGGCTGTGAATAGGTCCGAAGACCGGCGAAGAATACAATACGGTAGACATAAGCGTTCCTCCTTATATTAGTATTGCAAATATAACATAATCTCGGATAATTGGCAAAAACGCAGACAAATGATGGCAAAAATATGGAGAAGAAGGCCCGAAATGCTCATGTACCAGCCTTAAAACAAGGTAAAAGGCAGAGGGTGAGCAGGATTTTTGTAATTTTGCACGCGGAATGAAGCCGAGACTGCATTTTATATTATTTCTCCTCATGTTGGCGCCGATGGTGAGCATGGCTCAGGTCACGGTGCTGGCCCCCGACAGTGTCGCGCCGGCGGACAGCGTGGACGCCTCCGACAGCGTGGGCATACAGCAGGCGGGTGACTCGCTGCTGCCGTGGAATGTGAGGGTCTGCCACCGCCTGGAGAAGCTCACGGCCGACCCGATGTTCGAGACATCGCAGCTCGGGCTCTGCATCTACGACATCACGGCCGACTCGATCGTCTGGCAGAAGGGCATGCGGCAGACGCTGCGCCCGGCGAGCTGCGAGAAACTCCTCACGGCCATAACTGCGCTGCAGCGTCTGGGCGGCAGTTACCGCTTCGAGACGACCCTCTACGCCGAGGGAGAGATCACCGACTCCGTGCTCCACGGCAACATATACATCCGCGGGGGCATGGACCCGCTCTTCGGCCACGACGACATGCGCGCCTTCGCCTCCACCATCCGCGAGGCGGGCATCGACAGCATCGCGGGCGAGATAAGGCTCGATGTCTCGGTCAAGGACACCCTGACCTGGGGCAAGGGCTGGTGCTGGGACGATGATATGACGCCGCTCAGGGCCCTGCTCTACAATGGCAAGGACCGGTTCCGCCCCGAGTTTCTCCACGCGCTCTCCGAGATGGGAATAGGCACGACGGGGTGCTTTGCCGTGAGCCGCATAGAGGACGCGGTCAATCCCCGCAGCCTTGTGACGCGCTATCACACCATCGATCAGGTGCTCATGCCGATGCTCAAGGAGAGCGACAACACCTGCGCCGAAGCGCTATTCTATCAGCTGGGCGCGCAGGACAAACGCAGTTACCCCTCCTCCTCGCTCTCGGCCGCCAAGGTGAGCGCCATGACAGAGCGTTACGGCCTCGACCCTTCGCGCTACTCTGTCGTCGACGGCAGCGGCGTATCGCTGTACAACTACGCCTCGGCCGAACTGCTGGTCAGGGCTCTGCTCTACGCCCGTCAGCGCTCCAATATCTACGGCCACCTCTATCCGTCCCTGCCCGTGGCCGGCGAGGACGGCACACTGCGCTCCCGCATGCGCGGCACCGGCGCCCAGTATAACGTACATGCCAAGACGGGCACCGTGGAGGGCGTCATCACCCTCGCAGGCTATGCCATGTCGCCCGAAGGTCATGAACTGGCCTTCGCCATCATGAATCAGGGCGTGCTCCACGCCCGCAACGCGCGCCGTTTCCAGGACCGCGTCTGTCGCGCCATCACCGAGAAGTAGGCCGTACCGCAGGCCGCCCCGCCCGCAAGGCATTCCGCGCCGCCTTACTGCCTACCCGTGAAGCCTCCAAGCCACGCCCACAATCCTTACTGCCTTCCCGTTTCTCCGCTCCGCTTCATCCGGCTTATTCTCCCCCATTCCCTTCCCCATGCTACCTTCCCATGCAGCGGCGCATAGCCTTCGCACCAGCTCACGACCGGCAAAAAGTGATTTGTTAAGCATCTGTCTACATTTTTAAAGCATATACCCGTTTTTTAAAAGATAATGTGCGCCATTTCATGTGATATCAGTACATTTTTGCGGTAAATCGTCATATATGCGCACACAATTAACATTTACTTCGCGGGAATTTCATAGATTTGCACAGTTTGAATAATTTATAAAGTCTAACCAAATATAAACCTAAACCAAAATCAACATGATGAAACTTTTACCGAAAGTAAAGTTTATCCTCATAGCGGCGTTTGCGGCGTACCTGAGTCCATCGGGGGCGCAGATATACGAGCCGGACGAGGAGAATCCTCTCATCACCCAAGTGTCGGCGACGGGAGAGACGCAGTTGACGAGCAATTGCACGTGGACGACGATCACGTCGGACAACGACAATTACGAGTTCAACAAGAAGTACATCGAGGACGGGTACAACCTGCTCGGGGCGCTGATTGACAACGATCAGACCACCTACTGGCATTCCAATCCGTCTGCTGACCTGCACTCCACCACCGAGTGGATAATGATCGACATGAAGCGCACGGACATCTCACGCTTCTACCTGTTCATCGACAGGAGGGCCGATGTCTACAAGGGCGAGCTGCGTCACGGCAGCGCCCCGACGAAGCTCCTGATCGAGGGAGCTGACGACCCGGATGGCGAGTGGACCACCGTCACGACGGTGACCTCCGTCCACGCGGCCTACGACGACACGGGCTGGCCGTTTGAGGAGCTCATCACAGCGCCGAAGGCCTTCCGCTACTACCGTCTCACCTGCCGGGACGCCCAGATGAACACCGGCGCGTCCATCTCGTTTTGGTCCATCTCGGAGCTGCAATGTTACCCGGCTAAGGAAGTGACCGACCAGAGGGTATTGCTCACCGCGCTCACCGACTCGCTGGCCAATCTGGACCGCACCTACGTAGGCGGCACAGAGGTGGGCTGTGTATCGCAGGAGGCCCTCGACTATTACAGCACGGCCCTCGACGAGGCCACCACACTCGAGGTCAACGCGAGCGCCACACAGGAGCAGCTGGGTGCAGCCGTTTGAAACTGCGTACGGCCGTCGACTCGCTCGTGAAGAGCCTCAGGATGCCGGAGAACGGCAAGCGCTACTTTATCGTGAGCGGCTACCCCGAGTTCAGCAACCAGCAGAGCGTTACCAAGGCCATGTATGCCGACGGAAGATTCCTCAAATGGACCACTCTGGACAAGAATGACCCGCGGCAGTACTTCGTGGTCACGGTGAACGATGACAGCACGTACAGCTACCGCAACGTGTTCAACGGCAAGTATGTCGGCTACACGGACGGCGACGGCGTGCAGATCTCCTACGCTATCACCGTGCTTGTGGACGACCAGAGCATCAAGCAGAAGCTCACGCCGCTCTACGACGGCAACTTCTATCTGAGCAACGACCGCAACGATCTGCCCAATCACCCGCGCGGACACGGCGACGGCGCTGGCGTTTCGGGCGATGTGGTACAGGCCTCTGTTTACTCCACCCAGTCGGAATGGACCTTTATGAGCGCTGAGGACATTGACCTCGACTCGCTCATCGACCTCTACAACCGCAAGGAGGCCGCAGCCGCTCTGAGCGATTCGCTCACGGCCGTCAAGAAGACCATCTCGACCATCAAGGCTCCGGACAAGGCTCTCATCACCGACCCGGCAAATCAGGTGACGAGCAACTGCCAGTGGACACAGGACCAGGGCGACCAGTACAACCCCACCAAGATGTTCGACGGCGACTATGTGACCCACTTCCACTCCGATCCCTCCGGCATGAGCATCGCAACGACCGACGAGTGGCTGCAGTTTGACCTCCAGAGCGATAATATCAGCAACATCATGATCCACTACTGGGGCCGCGACGATGCCAACTGGCACGACACGCCCAGCAGCCTCGTCATCAAGGCCACCAACAAGCCCGACGACGAGAACTCGTGGGTGACCGTGGCCGAACTGAGCGACGGATTCCCCGCCAACGTGGCGAAGGCCGAGTACATGTCCCCAACCATCAACATGAACCAGAACTACCGCTATATCCGCATGATCGTGAAGCGCACTACGAGCGGCAACCCCTACTGGAACATCTCGGAAATGATGGTCTACGGCTCCAAGGAGTCGCTCTACACCAAGTCGCCCGAGATGAAGGAGGCTATTGACAATCTCGAGAAGGCTGTCGCCACCGCCGAGGACCATATCTCCAATCTCACAGTGGACGGCACGGAGATGGCCACCATCAACGAGGCAATGGCAGCGGTGAACAAACTGCTCGAGGTATCCAACGAGGTGCTGGCCGAGGCAAGCAATGCAGAGAGCCTCTACAATAAGCTCTTCGTGCAGGCCACCGACGGATACATCAAGACCGTCAACACCAAGAACGACGGCACCAACCAGCTCACCGCCAACTGCACCTGGACCTCCATCACGCCCGACAACGACAACTACTCATTCAATCAGGCGTTCATCGAGGACGGATACAATCTCCTGGGTGCGCTCATAGATAACGATGACCAGACTTACTGGCACTCCGACCCGAACGCAGACCTCCGCAGCTCCGAGAGCTACATTCAGATAGACCTCCAGCGGAGCGACGTGAGCTCGTTCATCCTGCGCATAGACCGTCGCAACGACCTCTATCAGGGCGCTAACCGCCACGGCATCCTCCCGACGGAGATGGTGCTCTACGGCACCAACGACGAGACTCTCGGCGCCGATGTCACCGCTTCGTGCGGCCAGTGGACACAGCTTGCCACACTCTCCGACATTCCCGACTCGGAGGACAACACCTATTCCTGGCCCTACACGCACACTATCACTCTCGATGCGCCCTATCGCTACCTGCGTCTGCGCGCCACAAGGTCGGCCCAATACGGATTCTGGTGCATGAGCGGACTGCAGCTGCTCGGCACAGGCGAGGACAGCTACGACAAGGTCAAGTCGCAGTACTACTCCGTCGAGGGCATGAAGGACGCTGCCGACGAACTGATGAGCACCATCGAGTCGGCCCGCAAGGCGGCCAAGGACGGCCTCGCCACAAAGGACGACATCGCCTCGCTCAAGGACGCCGAGCAAGCTGTGCTCGAGCTCTGGCAGAACCGTGACGGCCTCGACAGCCTCGTAGAGCGCGCACGCCTCATCACGGCGGGCACCGTAGAGATCGGCAACAACATCGGCCAGCTGCCCGACGAGACGCTCCTCAATAATCTCAAGAACGCCATCGAGACAGCCACCTCGACCACTGCCACCTCGACCGAGATATTCAACACCATCTTCTCCAACCTCAAGAACGCCTACGAGGCCGTGCAGACCGGAGTGGTGAGCGTGGAGCCGGGCAAGTGGTACTACATCCTCTCCGCTACTTCCGACGAGGATGCATGCGATGCCTCCGCTGACGCATACTACAACATCGGCCGCGATCAGGTCAAGGGAGCCGCTCTCTACGTGCTCTCCGACGGCGGCGAGGGCAACAAGGGTACCGAAGAAGGCAACTACTGGCCCGAGAATCAGCTGCGCTGGGGTATGGACAACATCAAGTACAACACCGACGGCAACGGCGGATGGCCTACTGAGGGCGACGTGGACGCTATCTGGCGCTTCGTGCCCGTGGAGGGCGAGTCGCACACCTACTACATCCAGAACCTGCGCACAGGCTGGTACGTAGGCAAGATCAACGAGAGCAGCGAGGACTACTTCTACATGAGCTCGGCCACCCCGCGCAAGTTCCGCATCGACTTCATCGGCAACGGACAGTTTAACATCACTCCTACCGACGGCTTCCGCAAGGAGATACCTCTCTCATTCCGCAACAAGGCCCACCAGGTATGCGCCGACAATGTGCCCTACTCTCAGTACAACCGCGCAGCTATGACCTTCGAGGAATTCTCTATGACCGACTACCCGCAGATCTTCATGCGCTTCGCCAACAACAGCGCCAGGATTGTGACGCTGCCGTTTGAGGTGGCCGACATCACGGCCAATCAGACTTCGGGCCTGAGCATCACGGCCTACACTGTGACCAGCGCTGTCGATGCCAGCCATCTGGGCCTGACGGAGAAGCACTCGTTCAAGGCCGGCGAGCCGTTTATCCTCGTGATAGGCGACACGACCAAGTATGCCGAGGACCACAGCCTGACGGACATCTGCTTCGACACGCCGACGACGCTCTCCACCGAGCCCGCAGGCACCGACGCCTTCGTTCCGTCGTTCACCGGCGACACGGTCAACTCCGACAAGATGGTGGGCACGTTCTCATCGTCGCTCTTCAGGCTCTATCCCGCCGGCACTGACGTGACCGTACTCCCGGCTACGGGCTACATCCTGCCCGAACTGCTGCCGGTAGCCACCACGACGCCCGACGCCGTGCTCGAGATATCCGGCGACACGAAGCTCGTGAGCATCAGGCCCGTCATCTCCGCTGACGCCACTGGCGGCACGGTAGACGTCTACACCACCGACGGCGTGCTCCTGAAGAAGGGCGTGAAAGCCGCAGAGGCTGAGCAGGGCCTTGGCAAGGGCATCTACATCATCGGTAAGAAGAAGGTAGAGATCAGGTAATCTGCCTCTGAGCTCTGACACTCCATCCCCGCGGGCTTCACGGCCCGCGGGGATTTTTTGTGCGCATCTGCCACGCCCTGAAACGCGGACTATGTGGCGCGTAATTAGTAACTTTGCATTGTTATGAACATAGGTAATCTCTCATTGGGCGACCGTCCCGTGATGCTGGCCCCCATGGAGGACGTGACGGACGCGCCCTTCCGCTCCCTGTGCCGGCGCATGGGGGCGGCGATGGTATACAGCGAGTTCGTCTCGAGCGATGCGCTCATCAGGATGGTGAACAAGTCGCTCGCCAAACTCGAGATAATGCCCGAGGAGCGCCCCGTGGCCATTCAGATCTACGGCAAGGACCCCGGCGCCATGGCCGAGGCGGCGCAGATAGTGGTAGAGCAGGCCCACCCCGACGTGCTGGATATGAATTTCGGTTGCCCGGTCAAGAAGGTGGCCGGCAAAGGAGCGGGCGCCGGTCTGCTGCGCAACATACCGCTGATGCTCGAGATAGCGCGCCGTGTAGTGGACGCCGTAGACATCCCCATCACCGCCAAGACACGCCTGGGCTGGGACCACAACAATATCATTATCACAGACCTCGCCGAGAGCCTGCAGGACACGGGCATCCGCGCGCTGACCATCCACGGCCGCACACGCTCGCAGGTGTACAATGGCGAGGCCGACTGGGAGCCCATCCGCCAGGTCCGCTCCAATCCGCGCATGCACATCCCCATCATCGGCAACGGCGACATCACCGGCGGCGCCGACGTGGTGAGGCGATTTGCGGAGACGGGCGTCGACGGCATCATGGTGGGCCGCGCCACGTTCGGCCGCCCGTGGATATTCGCCGAGATAGAGCGCGCCCTCGGCCGCCTCGACACCGCAGCGCTCGCCCGCGCCGTCCCGTCACCCCACGAGCCCCTCACGACCGACTGGAAGATGGACGTCCTCATTTCCGAGATCAGAGCAAGCGTGGAGCGGGCCGGCGAACCGGGCGGACTCATCCATATGCGCCGCCACATAGCCGCCTCGCCTCTGTTCAAGGGCATACCCGACTTCCGCCCCACACGCATCGCCATGCTGCGCGCCGAGACTCTCGACGAGATGCTCTCCCTCATGGAGCAGACACGCCCGCTCCTCGCCCTCGGCCAGGAGGGAGAGAAAGCCTGAAAGCCCCTCCGGCGACTGCGAATTCAGCCCAAGGAAGCCCGGTACCGGGGAACAATCTCTCTGATACCTAATAAAAATCTGACAAAATCTATATCAATGAAACATCTGAAAGCTCTCGCGCTCTGCGCCATCATAGCCCTCGCGGCGGTCCCCGCCTTCGGCGCCGGCAAAGCCGCCAAAGTGGTCGTGGCGTATGTGACCTCGTGGTCGCGAGACATTCCCGACCCCAGTCTCATGACTCATATCAACTACGCCTTCGGCGCGGTCTCGGAGGATTTCCGCGGCGTGAGCATCGCCAACGAAGGCCGCCTCCGCACCATCGCGGCCCTGAAGAAGGAGAACCCGCATCTCCGTGTGCTCCTCTCCGTAGGCGGCTGGGGCAGCGGACGCTTCAGCGAGATGGCCGCAAGCGACGAATACCGCGCCCTGTTTGCCCGCGCCTGCCGCAAGGCCTGCGACGACTACAACCTCGACGGCATAGACATCGACTGGGAATATCCCACACAGAGCGGGGCCGGCATCAGCTCTTCGCCTCAGGATACGGAGCATTTCACCCTTCTCATGCGCGACCTGCGCAAGGCTCTGGGCCTGTACCCGTTCGGCATCAAGGACATCGTGACCGGCGGCGACTTCCCCATCGTGTGGACCAACCGCGACTACCGCATGATCTACCTCAACATGGGGCACGGCGACGAGAGCTTTATCGACGCCACGCAGAACCTGCTCTTCACCAACGCCTTCCGCTGGGTGGTAAGCCGCGACCCGAAGGGCAACCCGTTCGACAAATAATCAGAGAGAATAATTCTGGGAACCTTCGAGAATGACTTTATGAAATAATTCTCCTGCGGGTGAAAATTCCTGCGTGAGGAGGAGAAATTCTACTACGAGATAAAAAAATTTATCTCGTAGTAGACGATCGTTCTGCTCGCAGCTAAAATAATTTATGTCGCAGTAGAATTTTCCCGCCTCGCAAAGGCCGATTATAAGGTATTTGAAAAGGGTACGAAACTCGTTTCTCACAATCCTCAGCACACTCTTTCGCGGCGGCTGGCGGCCGCTGAGGCAGCGGCCCTCCCAGCTATCGCGGCCTAAAAGTATGCCCTCATTCACCGGCAACGCAATTATATCTTCGCCATTCGAAAATCGCGCGCTTTTCTGCATTTTGGAAAAGGCATTCCCCACACTTCAAAAAACCTTCCCGCATGCTGGGATACTCACATAGGACATGAGTGAAATTACATTTGAGGTAGTTTAAAACGTCTCAAATGTAGTTTTGCCCTTCCGGGAGCACTGATTATTAATTAGTTATAGCGGTCGAAAAATCGGCCTTTCGGGAGGCCGCGAAAGCGGGCGCTGAGATTGGTGTGCGGGGAAAATAACTGGGAGGGCCGCTGCCCTCAGCGGCCAGGAGCGAGGTGGATAATCAAATAAGCAGCATCGCGGCGTAAAATGCGTATCGCGCTTTCCTTCGCGCACTTTCTTATGCGGAATGCGGCCGCTGAGGCAGCGGCCCTCCCAGCTGAGCCTCGCGCATTACATTATAGCTCATCCTTCGCGCTTTGCTCGTGCGGCGGAGGGCCGCTGAGAACAGCGGCCCTCCCAGTTAAGCCTCGCGCAATACATTATCGCTCATCCTTTCGCGCACTTTCTTATGCGGAATGCGGCCGCTGAGGGCGTCGGGCACGCCGCTTTGGGAAAATCCTACGCGGTGAGCGGGCCGGGAAATAGGCATAATAAAAGGCAGCAGAGGGCGTGGGTCTGCTACCTATTATATATATGCGTGTGCGCGGCAGATTTATGCGTATCCGCGACGGATATATGCGGCGGCGCGTAAGGTGTATGCGCCTTAACGCGATATGCATGCTGCGGCGGCGCGTAAAGTGTGTGCGGCGGCGTGGGGACTACTTAGCGAAGTCCTTCCTCAGGGCGAGGGCCGCATTCTCGGCGGCCTCCATTATCTCGCGCTCGCCGGGGCCTTTGTCGTTGATGCCGCAGAGGTGGAGTATGCCGTGGATGATGACGCGGTCGAGCTCGTCGGCCGGCGTGGGGGAATAGAGGGCGGCGTTGCTGTTCACGGTGTCGAGGCTGATGATGATGTCGCCGTTGATCGTCTCGCCCTCGTCGTCGTCAAAGGTTATGATGTCCGTGTAGTAGTCGTGGCCCAGGAAGCGGCGGTTGTAGTCGAGTATCGTGGCGTCATCGCAGAACATATAGTTTACATCGCCCGTCTTGCGGCCGTGTGTGGCGGCTACGCGGGTGATCCAGGCCTCGTAGTCGAGGCGGGAGAGGTCGGGCATGTCGGTGCCCGTGCTGTCGAATGTTATCATTTCTCGCTTGGAATATTGTCAAAGAGTGAGGGCGAGTCGTATCCACCGCCGCGTGTGCGGCCCAGATGGCGATAAGCCAGGTCGGTCACTTCGCGGCCGCGCGGTGTGCGGGCTATGAAGCCCTCCTTGATGAGAAACGGCTCGTAGACCTCCTCCAAGGTGCCCGGGTCCTCGCCGATGGCTGTGGCGATGGTCGTGATGCCTACGGGGCCGCCTTTGAATTTGTCAATAATGGTGGTCAGTATCCTGTTGTCTATCTCATCGAGGCCGTAGCGGTCTATGTTGAGCGCCTCGAGGGCCATGCGCGCTATGTCGAGGGTAATGACTCCCTCGCCCTTGACCTCGGCGAAGTCGCGCACACGGCGGAGCAGGCCGTTGGCAATACGCGGCGTACCGCGGCTGCGCGAGGCTATCTCACCGGCGGCCTCCTCGCTGATACCTATGCCGAGAATGTGAGCGGAGCGCTTCACGATACCGGCGAGGGTGTCGTTGTCGTAGTACTCGAGGTGGAGGTTGATGCCGAAGCGGGCCCTCAGCGGGGCGGTGAGCAGGCCGCTGCGCGTGGTGGCGCCGATGAGCGTGAAGGGGTTGAGCCCTATCTGCACACTGCGCGCCGCCGGTCCCTTGTCGATCATGATGTCGATGCGGTAGTCCTCCATGGCGCTGTAGAGGTACTCTTCCACGACGGGCGCCAGGCGGTGGATCTCGTCGATAAACAGCACGTCGTTGGGCTCGAGCGAGGTGAGCAGGCCCGCCAGGTCGCCGGGCTTGTCGAGGACGGGGCCGGAGGTGAGCTTGAAGCCCACACCCAGTTCGTTGGCTATGATATTGGAGAGCGTTGTCTTGCCCAGTCCGGGAGGGCCGTGCAGGAGCGTGTGGTCGAGGGGCTCGCCGCGGCGGCGGGCGGCCTCGACGAAGATGCGCAGATTGTCCACCACCTTCTTCTGACCGGCAAAGTCGTCGAAGGTCAGCGGGCGCAGAGTGTTCTCAAATTCCCTCTCGGAGGGAGAGCCCTTCTGCTCTGCTCTGATGTCGAATGTGTCGTCTTTATTCAATGTATTATCTGAAATCTGATTCCTGAAACAATGAGGGAGTCTCCGGCGGCAGCAGGGTGAAACTGCGGCGGTGATAGGGCGAGGCTCCGTACCGGGCTATGGCGCGGCGATGGGCGGCTGTGGGATAGCCCTTGTTGTGCCGCCACTCGTAGACGGGATATTCCTTGTCGAGGGCGAGCATGTAGTCGTCGCGGAATGTCTTGGCCAGAATGCTGGCCGCGGCGATGGAGAGGCGCTTGCCGTCGCCCTTGACGATGGTCGTGTAGGGCACGTCGTGCCAAGGCCTGAAGCGGTTGCCGTCGACGATAATGGACTGGGGGCGGATCTTCAGGCCGTCGAGGGCGCGGTGCATGGAGAGGATCGAGGCGTTAAGAATGTTGATGTCGTCTATCTCCCGGGGCGAGGCGTAGCCGACGGCCCAGCAGAGCGCGTCGCGCTCGATGACCTCCCTCAGGGCGTAGCGCCGCGCGGCGGAGAGCGTCTTGGAGTCGGCAAGGTCGGCGTTAGTGTATCCGCGGGGGAAGATGACTGCGGCGGCATACACTCTGCCGGCCAGACATCCGCGGCCAGCCTCGTCGCAGCCGGCCTCGTAATCGCAGTCGTACAGGTTGCCCTCCAGCATTTTCATCATCTTCTGTCCTCCTTGTGCTCCGGTATTATTGTCCTTAGCCTTGCGGCCTAAAACATGTGCCTCACTCGCTCGATGGCGTCGCAAAGGGTGTCTATCTCCCCGCTGGTGTTGTAGAGCGCGAAACTGGCGCGCGCCATGCTCTGCACGCCCATGCGCTCCATGAGCGGCTGAGCGCAGTGGTGGCCCGTGCGGATGGCGATGCCGAACCGGTCGAGCAATGTGCCGAGGTCGAGCGGGTGAATCTTGCCCACGGTGAAGGAGATGACGGCGGCCTTGTCGGGGGCCTCGCCGTAGATGCGCATGCCGGGGATGGCCTTGAGGCGCTCCGTGGCGTAGGTGAGCAGCGAGTGCTCGTAGCTCTCTATGTTCTCCAGGCCGAGCTTCTGCACATACTCCAGCGCCACGGCCAGCGCGTGGGTACCGACATAGTCCGGCGTGCCGGCCTCGAACTTGAGCGGAGCGTCCTCATATTCCGTATGGCTGAAGTGGACGTTCTTGATCATCTCGCCGCCGCCCTGATAAGGCGGCAGGCGGTCCAGCCATTCGGCCTTGCCGTAGAGGACACCGATGCCCGTGGGGCCGTAAACCTTGTGGCCGCTGAAAGCGTAGAAGTCGCAGTCCATCTCCTGCACATTGATGCGTGTATGCGGCGCGCTCTGGGCGCCGTCGATGAGAATGGGCACACCGTGCGCATGGGCTATCTCCGCCAGGCGCTTTACGGGATTGACTGTGCCGAGGACATTGGAGATGTGTGTGACGCTGACGATGCGGGTGCGGCTGTTGAAGAGGCGCTCATATTCGTCCATGATCAGTTCGCCCTCATCGCTTATCGGGATGACGCGTATCTTAATGCCTTTGCGGTCGGCGAGCAGCTGCCAGGGCACTATGTTAGAATGATGCTCCATCTCGGAAACGATCACCTCATCGCCCTCCTTCATAAAGGCTTCGCCAAAGGTGGCGGCCACGAGATTGAGGCCCTCGGTAGCTCCGCGCGTGAAGACGATGTCGGAGGGCGACGGCGCGCCGATATATTCCGCCACGACGCGGCGGGCTTCCTCGTGGAGCTCAGTGGCCTTCTGGGAGAGGAAGTGGACACCGCGGTGAACATTGGCGTTGACGCTGTAATATTCGCCGGCGATGGCGTCCACCACTTCCCTCGGCTTCTGGGTCGTAGCGCTGTTGTCGAGGTATACGAGCTTCTTGCCGTAGACCTGGCGTGAGAGAATGGGGAAATCGTCCCTTACTTTCTGTATATCGTACATAATTCTTTAGTTGTTAGTCCGGCCGCCCATTGATGGTGCGGCTCATAATTGCGCGGGCAGTGCACTCCGCCTCCGTGACATAGCTGCAGCGGAGCATTTGGCGAAGCCTCAGCCCTCGCATGCGGCTCTTCGGATACGTCACACGGCAGCTCAGCGGGCCAGCCACGACTCGGGATTGAGGGCGGATGTCTCGCGGCGCAGCTGGAAGTGGAGCGTGCAGTTGCCCGAAGGGTCGCGCGCCACGCTGCCTATGGTCTGGCGTGTGTGCACCTTCTGACCGCGGCTCACGCTGACGGAGGACAGGTTGCAGTAGGCCGAGATGTAGCTGCCGTGGCGGATGAGCACGTTGCTGTAGCCGCCCAGCGAGAAGACGGCCGAGACTTCGCCGTCGAAGATGGCGCGGGCCTGCGCGCCGGGCTTGCCGGTGATGTTGATGCCCTTGTTGTCCACCTGCACGCCCCGGAGGCCCTCGACATTGTTGACGCCGTAATGGGACGTGATGACGTAGCCGCCGGTGATGGGCATGGGCAGGCGGCCCTGATTGGAGGCGAAGTCGCGCGAGAGAGCCTTGTCCTCGGCGTCCTGACGCAGTATTCTGGCGTCTTCGGCCGACGGCTTGGGAGCGGCGACTGCGACCTTCGTCTCACGCTTGTCGTCGTTGTCCTTCGCGGCTGTCTTCGTCTCGGCTTTGGCCTTTGCGGCGGCCCTCTGCTCAGCGGCTCTCTGCTCGGCCTCGCGGCGCCTCTGCTCGGCCTCGCGGGCCTTGCGGGCCTCAGCCTCGCGGCGGCGGGCCGCCTCACGGCGCTTCTGCTCCGCGGCTATCTGCGCCTGGATGAGCGCGTCGATGCGCGAGTTGAGCGCGTTGTACTTGCGTTTGTCGGTGTTGATGTTCTGCTGCACCTGCTTGATCTTCTTCTGCAGGCCGCTCACTATCTTGGTGCGTTCGGCGTGCTGCGACTCGAGCTTCGACTGCTGTGTGCGCCCCTCAGCAAGGAGCACATTTTTCTGATCCCTTGTCCTGACCACCTGAGCGTGCTTGGCGTCCACCTGAAGCTGCTTGCGCCTCACCAGTTCGCCCTGCACCTTCTGATAGCGGGCGTACTCGCGGACATAGCGTATGCGGCGGAGCATCTGGGAGAAGTTGCCGGCCGAGAAGATGAACATGAGTTTGCTCTGCGAGTTGCGATTGCGGTAGAGGTAGAGCATGGCCTTGCGGTAGCGCTTCTTGCGGAGCTCGAGCTGGGCCTTGAGCGTGTCCAGCTGGCTGTTGAGCTCGCCTATGCGCCCCGTGAGGTGGTCGACATCGGAGGAGATGGCGTCGACATACTGTTTCTGATTGCTTATCTGGCCGTCGAGAACCTTCAGATTGCTCAGCTGCGAGCGCACATTGCGGCCCAGCGAGCGCTTCATGCCCTCGCTCTCGCTGATGCGCTTCTCGATGGCTTTGCGCTGCGACTGGAGCGAGCGGATCTGCTTGGTGGTCTGCGCGCCCATCGTTGCGGGCAGCAGCGCAAGGCCCGCCAGCAACAGCACACGGTATATACGGCCTCTCATCATTGTATCCTGGAGAGTTGCGAGAGCACGTCCTCGATATTACGTTTCTTGTAGTTGGACGGCACGGTAGTGCGTGTCTCCCATTTGCTGTCGTCGGAGAGGCGGCTCAGGGTGATGCCGAGGTTTACGTCGCGCTTGCCGCCCTTGGCCACGATGGAGATGGACGTGGGAAACTTCTTGCCGGAGAACGAGGCAAAGTCGCCGTACTTGCAGACGAGGCTCTCGGTGGCCTGAGTGTTCTTGGGCGTCACGGAGACACGGTCGATGAGGTGCGAGGCCGTGAGCGTGAGGAAGTCGTAGTTGAGCTTTGGCGCGGAGGTGAGGCTGAGCAGCGTGTGCTCCCCGCTCGAGGAGATGGCGTACTCCGAAAGGGCCTCCTTCACGTTTCTCTTGCCCGGGTAGAAGAGCTCGTCCCAGAAGAGAGCCTGCAGCGTGTAGAAGTCGAGGCTTGCGCTGCGCAGGAATGCGGCGTCGCTGTAGGAGGCCTCGACGTACTGCTTATTGAAGCGGTCGATGACGAGCACCTTGTCGGGCGTAAACTCCATGCGCACCACTTCCATGCCGAGGAAGGTCATCGAGAGGCGTATCACATCATCCTTCTTCATCCGGAGTGTGCCTCCGAGCGAGATATCCTTGCTGCCGGCCTGCAGGGCGTAGGATGCGCGCGCCGAGAGGCAGGTCGCCGTGGCGGCGTTGTCCGTCACCTTGGTCGCGTAGGCCGCGGCGGCTTTTGTCTCCGCCTTGCCGGCCGTCGCGCTGCCCGTCCCCTGCACCTTGCGACTCGTGGAGCAGGAGAACAACATTGCTGCCGTCAGGAGCAACGGGGCGATATGAGCGATGTTTTTCAACTTCATGACTATATTATCTGTTTCGTTTTTATTCAGCTATATATTTGCCGAGCCTGATCTTGCGGGCGAGCGTCTTTGAGCCGCCTCCCAGAGCCTGCGCCTTGCGCCAGTAGCGCATGGCGTCGGCCTTCCGGCCGTTGACGTAGGAGATGTCGCCCGCGTGCTCGTAGACGGAAGCGTTCTCCTTGTCCTCCTTGGTGTGGCTGAGGGCTTTGGTGATATATTCCGCGGCCTCCTTGTAGCGCCCTCTCTGGAAGAGCACCCACGCATAGGTGTCGAGATAGGTGGCGTTCTCCGGTTCGGCCTTGATGGTGGTGGCGCTCATGCGCTCGGCCTTGTCGAGCTGGCGCTTCTCGAGGGAGAGGAAGTAGGCGTAGTTGTTGAGCACGGAGATGTTGTCGTCCTTGTAGACGAGCGCCGAGTCGTAGGCCTGATAGCAGTCGGCCGTCTTGCCCAGTTTGTGACATATCTCGCCCAGGATGGAGTAGATGTCCGAGGCAAGCGAGGCGTCCGTCTTGTCATTGATGCGGGCGGCGCCTTTGCGGATCACCGTCTCGGCCTCGCGGGTCTTGTCCTGAGAGTAGAGGGCGATGGCGCCGTAGAAGTAGTAGGCCAGATTGTCTGGCTCCTGCTGAGCGCCTTCGCGGCAGAGCTTTGCGATGAGCGGATTGTCATTTTGCTTTATGGCATACTGGAGCACCTTGAGCCTCACCTGCGTATAGTCGGGCCTGAGGGAGAGCAACCGGCTCCACACGGGCACAATGCTGTCCTCGGGCATGTGGAGCATCTGCATGTAGGCCTGATACATGTCGAGCAGCGAGGCGTCGGCGTCGGGCAGGGCTGCGGCGCGTCGGAACAGCGGCAGGGCCGCCGTGCTGTCCACCACACCCTTGGCGCAGTAGACCACAAGCGAATTGAACATCTTGAGGCGCATCTGAGAGGGGAACCCGGGGTCGGTCACGATGCTGCCCACGCGCCTGAGGTAGGCCGCGGTATCGTTGACCGAGAGGTAATGGGTGAGCAGGGCCATGTTGGCCTGTTCGTTGGTCGGGTCGGAGGCAAGCACCTCCTGATACTGCCGGAGGGCCTCCTGCTTGTGCCCCATGTCGTAGAGCAGCGAGGCGCGGAAGTTGATCGTGCTGACATCGGCAGTGTCCGTCCTGCGGAGGCTGTCGGCCAGGAAGAGCGCGCGCGTCGTGTCGCCGAGATGGAAGTAGGCGATGGCCTTATTATAGGTGAATACGCGGTCGCGGCCCTCCTTCACCTCGAGGCGGTCGAAGGTGCGGATGACATTGCGGTAGTCATTGCGCTGGCGGTAGATGTCGGAGAGGCGGTAGAGGAGGTCCACCTTATCGGGGAAGCGCTGCGACATGAGTTCGTAGCGGGCGAGCGCGCTGTCGGCGAGGCCTGCATTGTCGTAGTAGTCGGCCAGCTGGCTCTGGTAGTAGTAGTTGTCGGGCGCGAGGTCGGCTGCGCGGCGTATCATCCCCGCGGCGCGGCCGGTGGTGTCCTCGGGCGAGAGGACGGAGAGTATCATGCCAGTCTGCGAGAGCGCTTCGGGGGCATCGGGATCTATGTCGAGGCAGTGGCGCAACAGATCGAAGGCGGCGTCATAGTTGCCCTTCTCCTTCTCGATAGTGCTCTGGAGGAAGAAGGTGTCAAACCGCCGCTGCTGCTCATAGCTGAGAGGGCTCCGGCGTGTGGTGGCCGTGGCAGCGTCGCGGCGCGGCTTCACCTTGCGGCGGCGCGCCTCGGCGCTCTGACCTGCAGAGAGCATTATCAGGCACAGCAGGATGGGGAGCAGCACATTCGCCGCCCCCATTCTCCGGCCCCGGATGCTAAAGTCAAAAGTTCTGATCATCGCTTACTTCCTGCCGGTATGTCCGAAGCCGCCCGCGCCGCGCTGCGAGTCGGAGAGGGCGTCGGTCTCCTCCCATTCGGCTCTCTCGTAGCGGGCCACGACCATCTGGGCGATGCGGTCGCCATCGTTGATCGTGAAGTCGGCTGTCGAGAGATTGACCATTATCACGCCTATCTCGCCGCGGTAATCAGCGTCGATGGTTCCGGGGGTGTTGAGCAGCGTGATGCCGTGCTTGAGCGCCAGTCCGGAGCGCGGGCGTATCTGTGCCTCGTAGCCCTCGGGCAGCTCGATGCTGAGCCCCGTGGGCACCAGACGCCGCTCCATGGGATGGAGCGTGACGGGCTGGCTGAGGCTGGCCCTCAGGTCCATGCCCGCACTGCCGGCTGTCTCGTAGGCCGGCAACTGATTATGGGAGCGGTTGATGACTTTTATATTCATTGAAACGCGGTTTACTCGTTGATATGCAAAAGTAAACAATTCCACTGACACCGCAAAGCAGATTTCCCCCGCCCATGAGGAGAAGGATACATTATATAAAGGCTTCGCCAAATCTGCCGTCCAACGGGAGCGGCAGGCGCGGTGAAGGATTCTCAGAAATGAATGGGATACCAGCGCCGGAGCTGCCACCGGAGCCTGAGCTTACGAAAGAGATTGAGGGGCTTGTGAGGCAGACGTCCCTGCCAGCGCTTCTGATAGTCCTCGACGGCATCGATGACGCGCGCGGCATTGTGGCCGTCGCGGTGGGCCTCCTGGCGGAGTGAATAGGCGCGCATGGCCTCCATGAGCGGCTCGGGGCGGGTAAGAGCCCGCTCAAGAGCGCCCTCGATATCGGAGGCGGAGAGGACATTGAGAAGATGGGGACCGGGAGTGGCATTGCGCATCGTTACGACCGGTTTGTCGAGGAACATATATTCCACGATGATGCTCGAACTGTCGCAGAGCATCACGTCCGTGCGCGCCATGTCCTCCACGCCGTCGAGCACGGGCTTGAACACTACATTCTCATGCTCCTTGGCGAGCCTCTTGCAGCCCTCTATGACGGAGGGGTCGCGGAGCTTGGGGTGGAGCGTGATGACCCACCGCCACGGCCGCGTGGAGGCCATGCGCTCTATCTCGGGGAGAAACTCGCTCATGGACGTGATGCCGCGCGAGAAGGTGGACGCCACCAGCACCGTCGGCACACGCTCAGTGTCCCTCAGGCGCTCCTCGCAGAGGCGGCGCACGGCGGGGGCGAAGTAAGCGTCGGCCTTGGGCCAGCCCGTCTCGTAGACACGGAAGTAGCCCAACTTCTGCTCCAGCATGCGGAACGTCGGTGTACTGCTCTCGCCGGCGGTGCAGAAGATGTCATACCAGCCGCGCATGCGGAAATGATTGTCCACCTTACGGCTGCGCTTGTTGATGGGATAGCCGTGGAAGACCATCACCTTGATGCCCGGCAGGAAGTCCGGCACCATGATATTCGGCGACAGGACAGCGTCGGGGCCGTAGGCGATGGCTTCGTCGTAACCCGCGAGGCGCTGCTCGCCCGGAGCGAGCATGTCGGGGCACGTGGGCTTCAGGAGCCACGCACACTCGTAGCCACGACGCCACAGCTCCGCCTCCAGAGGGCGCAGCACAGGGTAGGCATAGGCGTATGACGCGAACAATAAAAATTTCAAGACGAACTCGTTATTATCGGGAGCCAGATTCCCGATGCTATGCAAAAGTAAGTATTTCAGCCGATTCCTCCAAGGCCGGCCCTGCATAAAATAGCGGATAATACGCCCGCCGGAAACGGCCTTCCGAGCCCCTTTGTAAATAATTGAATATCAACACTCCCGGAAGGGTAAAACTACATTTGAGACGAGATGAAACATCTCAAATGTAGTTGAAAACGTCTCAAATGTAAGTTTCCGCGTATGCGGAAGAGTCTGCGGAAGATATATGAAAGGGGACGAATATTCACCTCTTAATATATGGGAAATCCTGTCCGCTGAAAACCTCGCAGCACATCCCCGGCGCCATCAGGGGCGAAGGAGAAAATATGCGGGGCGGGGGCGGCGCTATCCATGGTGCAGAAGGCGCTATGCGGGGTGCAGCCGCTTGTTTTGCCAACTATAGCAGGAATATACAGCATATCCGGCCCGCGCGGAGGGCCTCCGGCACAGCCATATTGCAGAGGCGAAAAAAATAGATATTTATCATATGTCATGATTCAGGAAAAATCCATATCTTTGCCGCTGTCACATTAATATTACAAGGACATGAAAAATTTCAGAATCGAAGCAGCCATTGTGGCACTGGGCCTGGCCCTCATGGGCCTGTTCATCAAGAACGGCATCTACTCTCTCTCCACCCGTGACAGGGTAGTGAGCGTACGCGGACTGGCCGAGAAGGAAGTAAAGGCCGATCACGTCATCTGGCCGGTCATCTACAAGACGGCCGGCAACAACATTACCGCCGTCAACGCGGAGCTGACCAATGCCAGCCGCAAGATCGTCGCCTTCCTGAGGCGCGGCGGCATAAAGCCGGCGGACATCTCGACCGGTGTGCCGCAGATCAACGACCTCTGGAGCAACGACTATGTCTCCAACGCGCGCAACCGCTACACGGCGCAGGTGACCGTCACCGTCAGCTCGCGCGAGGTGGACAAGGTGAGGAGCCTCATGCCGCGGCTCGGGGAACTGATGGCGGAGGGAATAGCCATCGCGCACGACTACAGCGCCACGACGCAGTACGACTTCACGTCGCTCAACAAGATAAAGCCCGGCATGATCGAGCAGGCCACCAAGAATGCGCGTGAGGCCGCCGAGAAATTCGCCAAGGACAGCGAGAGCAAGCTCGGCAAGATCAAGTCGGCCGAGCAGGGCCTCTTCACCATCGAGGACCGCGACAGCAACACGCCCTACATCAAGAACGTGAGAGTGGTGACCAAACTCGAATATTATCTGGACAACTGATCTCCGCCCCGCGTCCCGCCGCTGAGCGGAGACGACGGCAGGAGCGTCCGCCAGGGGCCGTCCGCCGCGCCACTTCGCCGCAGGAGAATCGCCCGTTCTCAGGGCGGCTTCTCCTCCGCCCGCATCCGGCAGGGGCTACAGGGCTCACACATCCCGTCATAAGCGGCCTCCGCAGACTTCCACGCCCTGCGGAGGCCGCTTTGTCCGTCTACGTCCCTCGCGCTCAGGCCTCTCCATTCGCCGAAGGCGGAAAATACACATTATATAATGGACAGAAAACCCGAAACAAGGCCGTTTCCGATACAAATGTCAGGGTATGCGGCACGAAAAGCGTAAAAATGTAGCACACGAAGGCACTACATATTAAATATATCCTTAATTTTGTTATCCGAAATATAAACACCGCTATCTGCGAGCGTTCTGAGGCCCCGGTTAAGAGTGACGGCGGCACCGGCTCGGGCTACGGCGGTGGGAAGAGTCTTTTTCCGGCACCTGAGTAACGGAACAACAACAATAACATTATAGCTTCATAACATTATGACAAGCAGAAGAGATTTTCTAAAAGCTATGGGAGTCGCAGGGCTGTCGCTTACGGGCATCAACAACGCCCTGGCCATGCCGATGAGCTCCAAGGAATGGGCTTCGGCCAAGAGCGAGAAACTGAAGATAGCCTACATCGGCATCGGCAACCGCGGCGAGCAGAACATCAGCGAGTTCGCCAAGACGGGACTGGTGGACGTAGTGGCGCTGTGCGACGTGGACATGGGCGCACCCCACACACAGAAGGTGATGAACATGTACCCAGGCGCCGCGCGCTTCAAGGACTTCCGTGAACTCTTTGAGAAATACTCCACCCACTTCGACGCCGTGTGCGCCTCCGTGCCCGACCACATCCACTTCCCCATTGCCATGATGGCGATGAAGTACGGCAAGCATATCTATGTCGAGAAACCGATGTGCCGCACATTCCACGAGGGCGAACTGATGATCGAGATGGCGAAGAAGCACCCCGAGATCGTCACACAGGTGGGCAATCAGGGTCACTCGGAGGCCAACTACTTCCAGTTTAAGTCCTGGCTCGACGCAGGCATCATCAAGGACGTGACAGCCGTGACGGCACACATGAACAACGGCCGCCGCTGGCACAGCTACGACGTCAACATGCCGCACATGCCGGGCGGCGAGCCCATCCCCGAGACGATGGACTGGGACAAGTGGCTCGGCGCTCGTCCCTGGCAGGGCTACTCGGCGCAGTACGACCTGGGCAACTGGCGGAGCTGGTACAAGTTCGGCATGGGCGCTCTGGGCGACTGGGGAGCCCACATCCTCGACACGGTACACGAGTTCCTCAAACTGGGACTGCCCTACGAGATCACTATGAAGCGCGCCTCGGGCCACAACGACTATTTCTATCCCATGTCGTCCACCATCCTGTTCCGCTTCGCCGCACGCAAGAAGATGCCGCCCTGCGATGTGACATGGTATGACGGTATTGACAATCTCCCGCCTCTGCCCGCCAACTACGGCAAGTCGGTCGCCACGGCCAATGTGCCGGCCTCGAGCCAGAACACCGCGGAGAGCTCCCTCAGCCCGGGCAAGATAATCTACGCCAAGGACCTCACCTTCAAGGGCGGAAGCCACGGCAGCACACTCAGCATTCTCCCCTCGGAGAAGGCCATGGAGATCCAGAAGAAGCTGCCCGAGGTGCCCAAGAGCCCCTCAAACCACTACGTCAACTTTATCCACGCCTGCCAGGGCACGGAGAAGACGCGCTCGCCCTTCGAGATCAACGGCGTGCTGAGCGAGGTGTTCTGCCTCGGTGTGATAGCCCAGCGGCTCAACGCACAGCTCTTCTTCGATACACGCCTCAAGCAGTTTACCAACAACGACTTCGCCAACGCCCTGCTCGTGGGCGAGCCGCCCCGCAGAGGCTGGGAAGAGTTCTACAAGATAGACTAAACATTCCCTTTCACCGGCTCCGTAACCACCCTCTCCCGGGGGCGGAAGGACCGGAGTGGGATCAGAAAACAAGGAAATATCATCAGACAAAACTAAAAAGTACAAGTCATGAAATACAGCATTAAGAACATGAAACTATGGGCCGCTGCGCTCTCCCTGACGCTCCTTCCGCTGGGCGCCATGGCTCAGGAGTGGCAGTCGCTCTTCAACGGCAAGAGCCTCAGCGGCTGGGTGCAGCGCAATGGCAAGGCCAAGTACAGCGTAGAGAACGGCGCCATCGTGGGCCGCACTGTCTACGGCACGCCCAACTCGTTCCTCTGCACCAAGAAGAACTACGGCGACTTCATCCTCGAGTTTGAATTCCGGATGGACAACTCGCTCAACTCTGGCGTCCAGTTCCGCAGCGAGAGCCTCAAGAGCTACAACAACGGCCGCGTCCACGGCTACCAGTTTGAGATGGATCCGTCGCCGCGCGCCTGGACCGGCGGCATCTACGACGAGGCCCGCCGCGGATGGCTCTACAACATGAACAACAATCCCTCGGCCAAGACCGCCTTCAAGAAGGACGCATGGAACAAGGCCCGCATCGAGGCCATCGGCACAACGCTGCGCACATGGGTCAACGGCATCGCCTGCGCCGACATCCAGGACAACGCTACCCTCACGGGCTTCATAGCCCTGCAGGTACACGCCATCGGCAACAAGGCCGACGAGGGCAAGAAGGTAGAATGGCGCAACATACGCATTCTCACCAAGGACGTGCAGAAATACGCCACTCCGGTCGACTACAATGTGCCTGAGCTCAACTATATCGACAATACCATCTCCGCCAGAGAGGCCAAAGACGGCTGGAAGCTCCTCTTCGACGGCAAGACGACCAACGGATGGCGCGGCGCTAAGCTCGACGGCTTCCCCGACCACGGCTGGAAGGTAGAGAACGGCCTGCTCAAGGTGCTCAAGGGCGCCGGCGGCGAGTCGGCCAACGGCGGCGACATCATCACCACGCGCACCTACAAAAACTTTATCCTCAAGGTAGACTTCAAGATCACCGAGGGCGCCAACAGCGGCATCAAGTATTTCGTCGACCCCACTCTCAACAAGGGCACGGGCTCGGCCATCGGCTGCGAATTCCAGATCCTCGACGACCTGCGCCACCCGGACGCCAAGCTCGGCGTCAAGGGCAACCGCAAACTCGGTTCGCTCTACGACCTCATCCCCGCACCCGAGAAGAAGCCCTTCGACATCAAGAATTTCAATCAGGCTATGATCGTGGTCAAGGGCAATCACGTGGAGCACTGGCTCAACGGTGTGAAGCTCCTCGAGTACGAGCGCAACAACGCCGAGTGGAACGCGCTGGTAGCCTACAGCAAGTATAAGGACTGGCCCAACTTCGGCAACCACTCCGAAGGCTACATCCTGCTGCAGGACCACGGCCACGAGGTATGGTTCAAGAACATCAAGATCAAGGAGCTGCCCTGATCCCCGCGGCATAAATCCCGATCTTTAGGGCTATCCGCCCTGCCCCTCACGCCCGCGTTATTACGGACCTCTGATACGGGCAGGGCGGATAGCGTTTTTATGCGCGGCGGACAGAGCTTCCGACATGAGCAATCCGCTTTACAGCCAGCCTGTCGTGTATTATATGGCCCGCGATATCAATTCCGACATCTTTGTCTAAGCTTCATCATTCCCGTCCGCTATCCGAATAAAAGAGAAATGGCAGACATAAACGTCTGTGAGGATAAATCACGCCGCCGAACGGAAGTCATCACTCACCGGCCGCGTCGGTATATCTTTGCGAACCGAAACAATCACCCTTTTTCCGCATTTTGAAAAAGGCATTCCCCACTCTTCAAAAAACGTTCCGCTTAACTTAATACTCACATAGGACCTGAGGAAAAACACCTCAAATGTAGTTTCTCTCATCTCAAATGTAGTTTTGTCCTTCCGGAGAGGCTGTTTTTCAGTTGGTTACACGGGGCCAAAAATCACCTCTGGAGACGCCTCTATTGCGAGCAAGGAGAATCGATGAGCGCGCCGCTAACTGGGAGGGCCGCTGCAGCGCGGCCCAAGAGCGAGGTGGAAAATCTAATGTGCGGCGAAGCGACGGAAAGTTAGTATCGCGTATTACTTCGCACATTTTCATATGCGGCGGACGGGCCGCGCTGCAGCGGCCCTCCCAGTTATAGAATGACGCCCGGCTTCATTTCCCTTCTGAAAATACTTTTCGTGTCCGCTTCTTTGGCAGGGAAAACAATGTTTCGTATATTTGTATCATACATATATATAATATGCGTAACTAAATCATACAACGATGAAAAAGGAAATAGTCACAAACAATGCGCCTGCGGCCATCGGGCCTTACAGTCAGGCGATAGAGGCGGGGAATATGGTGTTCGTCTCCGGGCAGCTGCCCGCCGACCCCGCTACCGGCAAGATAGAGAGCACGGACATCGGTACGCTCACCCGCAGAAGTCTGGACAACATCAGCGCCATCCTCTACAGCGCAGGGCTCACGATGGCCGACGTGGTGAAGACGACCGTCTTTCTCACCAACATGAACGACTTCAAGGAGATGAACACGGCCTACGCGTCCTACTTCGGCGACTGCGCACCGGCGCGCTCGGCCGTGGAGGTGAAGGCCCTGCCCAAGAACTCCCCCATCGAGATCGAAGCAATAGCCGTCAAGTCATGAGAAGCATCGGCGTGTTCTGCTCCTCGCGCACGCCGCTGAGGGCAGACTATACAGAGGCGGCGCGGCGCTTAGGAAGCGAGATAGGACGCCGCGGTGCGCGGCTGGTGTACGGCGGATCGAAGTGTGGCCTTATGAAGGTCACGGCCGACGCAGTGCACGCCGCCGGCGGCAAGACGCTCGGCATCATCCCCGACCGCCTCAGGGAGCGCGGGCTGCAGGACGACTGCGACTTTACCTTCTACACAGCCGACCTGAGCGACCGCAAGGCCGCCATGATACGCGAGGCGGACGTCTTCGTGGCGCTGCCGGGCGGCGTAGGTACGCTCGACGAGATCTTTACGGTGGCCGCCGACTCCACGCTCGGCTATCACGACCGCGCGGTGGTGCTCTACAATGTCGGCGGATACTGGGATGCCACACGCACCATGCTCGAGGGGATGGCGGGAGAGGGAATGCTGCCCGCGGACATCGCAGAGCATATAAAATATGCCGATGACGAAGATTCTCTCTACAGTCTTATCTTCTGATTACTATCGGTTTAGATTTCTTCCGAAAAGAAATTGAGAAAAAATCTCACTTTTGTTGTAACTTTTTTCCCACCTATTCGTCTTACTTATAAAGAACGATGAACGCTATCAGTTTTCGCGAGGATGTCCTGCCGCTCAAGGACAAGATTTTCCGGCTGGCGCTTCGCATTACGTTAGACAGGCAGGAGGCCGAGGACATCGTTCAGGACATATTGATGCGCATATGGGACAGAAGAGAGAGCCTAGGCGAGGTAGAGTCGATAGAGGCGCTGAGCCTCACGATGTGCCGCAATCTGGCGCTCGACCACATCAAGAGCAAGGAGAAGAGCAATATCCCCCTCTCGGATGCTCCGCCCACTGAGGACCGCGAGATGCCTCCGGACATGCTGCTGATACGTTCCGAGCGGCTGGAAGCCGTCAGGAAACTCTTCGACAGTCTGCCCGTCCCGCAGAGGGAAGCGATACAGCTGAGAGACATCGAGGGAAAGTCGTACGCCGAGATAGCTCAGATCACAGGGCAAAGCGAGGCAAGCGTCAAGGTGAACATCTTCAGGGCACGTCAGTACATACGTAAACAAATAGAGAAAAAAGAGAATTATGGATTATAGCTACATAGACAAACTGCTGGAAAGGTACTGGCAGGGCGAGACAAGCGTAGAGGAGGAAGAGATGCTGCGCACCTTCTTTCGCCAGCGCGAGTTGCCCTCCCGCTTCGAGCCTTACCGCCGCCTCTTCGCCTACGAGGATGTCGCCGCAAGCGAGCATCTGGGCGCCGAGTTCGACGAGCGGATGCTTCGCATGATCGAGCCCGGAGAGCAGCACGTAGTGAGGGCCCGCCACATCTCAGTGGCCGCACGGCTCAGGCCTTTCCTCAAGGCCGCCGCCTCAGTGGCTGTGGTCCTGACCATCGGCGGTGCCATCGAGCACTCGTTCCGCAACGAGAACGCCGCGACGCCCGACTTCAACTACGCCACCTATAAGGACACCTACAAGGACCCGCAAGTGGCCGCCGAGAAGGTGTCGTCATCGCTCAGGGACATGTCGGAGGAATTGCAAAGGCAGCAGAGCGCTGACTCGGCCCGCGCAATAGGCATAGACAAAAGCGTTCAATGAAAAGATTAGCAGTCCTGATGGCTGCCGTGATGCTCCCGCTCACCACATGGGCCCAGAGCGCACAGGACTTCGCCTCGCATTTCATGCAGGGGAGGGACAACGGCAGCAATGTCAAGTGTATCACCGTGGGGCCCAAGATGATCAGCACCATGCTGAGCTCTGAGAACCCCAGCGAAGACACAGCCGGGCTCAGGGAAGCCCTCGAGGGCATCAAGAGCCTGCGCATCATCAGCGGCACAACCGAAGCCTCCGCGCTGAGAAAAGAAGCCGTCGGCCTCCTGAAGCGCTCACGCCGCCACTACTCCCCCTACAAGGAGAACGGCAAGCAGACCTACGGCGACTGCCTCTGGACACGGCAGATAGGCAAGCGGATAGCCGAACTGGTGTATGTGGCGCCCGAGAATACGAGCAAGGGCTTCGTGGTGATGGACTTCACGGGTAACATCGACCCGGGCTTCATCGAGGGCCTGATAAGCAAAGGACAACAAAAATAGATTTTTCGTTTCTGTAATTATATTAGTAAAACTTCAATTGCCCCGTTGCGAAACGCGGCAATGCTTTTGACCAACAACAATCGACGTAGAGTTTCAATTCTCAATTTCAGTAAAACAATCAACCGGTACGACCGCGATACAAGGGAGCCACAGAAGGCTCCCTTTTTCGTTGCCGGCGGTCGCGTCCCAAGCAGTGGGGCGGATAGATGCCGGAGGGTGGAAAGCGTGCCGGCCGAAATCGGCGCGTCACCTCACAAAGGGAAAACATCGAGCCGCGTAACGCTTGTCGGAATGCATAATATTCATTATTTCTTAACTTTGCACTTCGATAGAAATAACAGATTAGAGAAATGAATAGGAATCAAGAAATTATCCGTACAAGCATAGTGGGCATAGCAGCCAATCTCTTCCTTGCCGCTTTCAAGGCCGTGGCAGGATGGGTAGCAGGATCGGTGGCAATCATCATGGACGCGGTGAACAATCTCAGCGACGCCATGTCGTCTGTCATCACTATTGTCGGCACTAAGCTATCGGAAAAGCCTGCCGACCGCAGTCATCCCTTCGGCTATGGCCGCGTAGAGTACTTCAGTGCCATCATCATCGCTGTCATCGTACTCTCTACGGGCATCATCTCTTTAGTAGAGAGCGTAAAGAAGATTTTCAACCCCACAAGTCCCGACTATACCACCGTCACACTCGTCATCATCATTGTCGCCATCATCGTGAAAATTGTCATGGGATGGTATGTCAAGCGCGAGGGCACGAAGTTGAAGAGCAATGCGCTGGTGGCGAGTGGTGCCGATGCCACGTTTGATGCCGTGGTAACCCTCTCCACGCTTGTCTCTGCGGGCATCATGCTGCTGACAGGGCTCAATCTCGATGGCTTTATAGGCACGGCCATCTCGCTGGTCATCATCAAGGCTGGTATCGGCATGGTCGGCGCGCCCGTAGGTGAGCTACTTGGCAAGAGCATCCCTAAAGAGATGGTGGCAAGAATCAAGACTGATGTGATGAAATATCCCGAGGTATCGGGAGTATATGACATCATCCTCAACTACTATGGCCCTAATGCCATCATTGGTTCGCTGCATGTGAGTGTTCCCGACACCATGACGGCGCGTAGCATCCATTCGCTCACGCGCCGCATCACCGAGCAACTCTATGACAAGTACAACATTATCGCCACCGTGGGCATCTATGCGCATTACACCTCCGGTGAGCTGTCGGCCCTTCAGAATAGCATACTGGGCTTCGTAGGGCAGTATCCGCACATCTTGCAGTCGCATGGATTTTTCTATTTCGCCGAGACACATACCATCACCCTTGACATCATTCCCGACCACACCATCCACGATGACGAGGCCTTCCATCGCCAGTTTGTCACTGCCATCACAAAGCAGTTCCCGGACTACAACTTCAACATCGTCATGGACCATCTGTATTCTGAGTGAATACAGCCGATGCCATGGCCATGACGGGATATTTGATTGAAGATTAAGAACTGAGTTCAGCACTACGCCGTGAGTTCTTCATTCTATTTTGCATACATATTCATCTTGGAGCGACCGCAAAGTAGGATGATGATACACAGGGCGCGCAACGGGCATGGCACGCCCAGAGCCTATTGGCCTGGAGCCTTGTATTCCTGCAAAAACCCCGAAAGGAGGGGCTTCGGAGGCTCACATGTACGCGCCGGCCTGCAGACGGGAGCGCAGGAGATGGTCCACGGAGTAACGCCCGGCGCCTGTCAGCAGTATGGCCATGAATATCACGAAGTAGAGGAACGCCAGTTCGCCTGCGCCGAGGATGTCGAAATGATGGACGGCGGCGATAGCTACGAACATGTTGAACGCGAGCACCAGGCAGGCGGGGCGAGTGAGCAGTCCGAGCAGCAGGGCCAGCGAGCAGCCCACCTCGGCAAATATCGCAAGGCCGAGCGACACAGCGCTGCCCACGCCGAGCGGATCGGGGAACATGGGCGCGGTAGCGCCGAAGTTGACGATCTTGGTGATGCCGTGGGTGAGCAGCATGATGCCGAACATCAGGCGAAGAGCCAGGATGAGACGGCCGGCGGTCTTACTGCTGGCCTCGGGGAAGAGGAGGCCGATGATTTTTTCCTTATTCATAATCTGTATTATAGGTGTGTATTATTTGCGGAAGTTTTTGGGCTTGGTCGAGACAATCTTTATGATCAGCTTCTGGAGCGCTGCGTCCTGCGCCTCATTGGTATAGAGGTAGCGGTGACGGCCCGTGGCTGACGGGGCGAAGTGGTTGTAGCCCTGCGCATCGATGGTGATGGTCCCGGGCTCGCTATGGCTGAACATCTCGGGGTGGACGAGGGCTATCACGCTCATCACGTCGAAGGCGGCCTGATTGTGCGGGTTGGGGTTGAGGCCGTTGAAGGCGCACAAGAGCGGATGCGGGCGTCCCCAGGAGAGGCGCTCGTTGATAACGCTGCTGGGGCAAACGACCCTCTCGCCTATCTCGAACGGATTCTCGAGAATGTCGGTGGGCCACTCTGCAAAGACCTTACGCATGGCGGGGATATCCTTGCTCACATTAAACTCGACAAAGGGCTTCTCCCTGTAGTCGCCCGCCATGATGGAGAGGAGCCTCACCTTGCGCGCCACGAGTTCGCGCCCTGTGAGAGGGGAGTATTTGTCGGGGCCGCTCTCAAGGAGCAGGGCGAGGTTGGTGCCGAATCCCACGGAGATGACCACGACGCTGCTGTCCTTCTGGCGGGAGAGGGTGCGGCGGTAGAACGCGATGGCGTCCTCATAGCGGCCCTTGTGGGCTTGAGCGAAAGCGATGCGTCCCGAGGCGTCGCGCTTGAGGGCCACGGAGTCGGCATAGCCATTGCCGTCCCCGCTCCCCACGGGCCGCGGGCTGCGGGCCAGAGGCACCTTGCCGTAGCCGTACCAAGTGAGCGTGGCGTCCACGGCGGGGCATATGTTATCGCCGCCCTTGTGTGTGCTCACGCCCAGGAGCTTCATCCTTCCGGCGTCGCAGTATTTGAGGATGGCGTCGAGCGCGATGGCATCGTCGGCGTCGTTACCGTAGTCGGTCTCGAAGATCACATTGATTCTGTCGTTCTTGTTTTCGCTTCCGGAGGCGCTGCCGGCGGAGAATATCCCCAGGATGGCCGCCGCGGCCAGCATAATCTTAACTTTCATCGTATCTAAGGTGAGTTTATTATGATATATAAGGCAAAAGTAATAGTTTTAATCGTATTAATGCCCGAATATTTCGTATTTTTGCAAGTTATAAAGCCGGACAGCAGCAGCCCGTCCAAAATCATATATGAGACCCGTCAAAAAGCTCGACCTTTTTATCATGCGCAACTTTCTTGCCCTACTGGCAGGGACGTTCTTCGTATGTCTGTTCGTGCTGATGATGCAGTTCACATGGCGCTACATCGACGAGCTTATCGGCAAGGGCGTGACGATGGACATGTTTGCCCAGTTCTTCTGGTACATGGCCGTGTCGATGGTGCCGCAGGCTCTGCCGCTCTCCATTCTGCTCTCGTCGCTCATCGCCTTCGGCAACATGGGCGAGAGGCTGGAGCTGCTGGCCATGAAGACGGTTGGGGTGTCGCTCATCCGCATCATGCGGCCGCTCATTCTCATCGTGGCGGCCATCGCGGGCGTGTCTTTCTACTATCAGAATGTGACGAGCCCCTACGCCGAGTTTCAGCTCCGCACACTGCTCATCAGCATGCACGAGAGCGCGCCGGCGCTGGAGATACCCGAGGGCGTGTTCTACAGCGGCATCCCAAACATCAACATCTACGTCAAGGAGAAGCAGAACGATACGGGCATGCTCTACGATGTCATCATCTACAAGACTGACCAGGGATTCAACAAGGCTCAGATCGTGCTGGCCGACTCCGCCAAGCTCGACATCACGGCCGACAAGAAGCACATCATGCTCCAGCTCTTCAGCGGCGAGGAGTTTGAGAACCTGGAGACGGGCAGCGGCATGACCGTCAGGGCCTATGTCCCCTACGACAGGGAGACGTTCGGATACAAGAAATTCATCATCGATTTTGACAGCAACTTCAACCTGCTCGATGCGGGCTCTATAGGCAACCGCCCCGAGTCGAAGAACATGAAGCAGCTCGTGGCGGGCGTCGACTCGATGGAGCTCCACGGCGATTCGCTCGGGCGCTCCACCTACGACTACATCTCGCGCGCCGCAGGCCTTGGCGCTGCGCCGGCCATCGACTATGTGGCGCTCAACTCCATCGGGCGCGACGCTCCGCTGCCGCCCGAGGCGCCGACGCCAGTCATACAGGGTGCCGACGGCACAGTGCAGGAGATGTCCGACAGCGAGCGCACGGCGCGCCGCAGGGCCGAGGAAGTGTTCGCCACCCAGCGCAAGGCCGCCATCAACAAGGCCGTGGCCGAATACAAGAGGCGCGAACCGAAAGTGATGGCGCAGGCCGCGAAACTTAACATCGACAGCCTCTTCGCCGCCCTGCCGCAGGACAAAAAGGCGGACATCGAAGCGCAGGTCAAGAGCCGCATGAGCAGCATGGCCACGGACCTGGAGTGGCAGAAGTATGACGTCGAGGACAACGATCTGATGATAAGGAAATACGAGATAGCCTGGCACGAGAAATTCATCCTCTCGCTGACGTGCATCATCTTCTTCTTTATCGGCGCGCCGCTCGGGTCCATCATTCAGAAGGGCGGTCTCGGCGCTCCGACCGTGCTGTCGGTGATGATCTTTATCCTCTATTACATCATCAACACCTCGGGCATGAAGCTGGCCAAGGAGGGCCGCTGGCAGATATGGTTCGGTATGTGGATGAGCGTCATGGTGCTCGCCCCGCTGGGCGCGTTCCTCACCTACAAGGCCAACAACGACAGCGCCGTCTTCAACGCCGAGGCCTACCGCCGCTTCATACGCCGCATCTTCGGGCTGCGCACACGCCGCCACATTGTGCCCAAGGAGGTGATCGTCTTCGACCCCGACTACAGCGACATCTACTCTCGCCTCGGGGCTCTCGCCGAACGCTGCCGCCGCTACAACGCCGCCCAGAAGCTCTGGCGCGCGCCCAACTATATCCACCACTTCTTCTCGCCTGTGCCCGACCATGCCGTCGAGGAGATCAATAAGGAGATGGAGAGCATCGTCGACAGCCTGTCCAACAGCCGCGACCTCCGTGTGCTTGACGAGCTCAACCGCTTCCCCATCATCTTCACCACAGCCCACGTATCGCCGTTCGCCAACCCCTGGCTCAACCGCATATCGGGCGTCATCCTCCCCGTGGGCATCTTTTTCTGGCTGAGAATGTGGAAATTTCGCCTCAGACTGCTCAGAGATATGAAACAAATCGTATCTTCGTGCGAAAAAGAGAGAGAATACATCAGCAAAATCACCGGCAAAGGCTCCGCCGAGGCGGATGCGAAGGCCGGAACAGACAATACACAAGAATATGAAAGAGACAGACAATAATTTTCAGTTGGCTTCAGTCGAAGAAGCCGTAAATGATTTCAGGCAGGGCAAGTTCGTCATCGTAGTGGACGACCCGAGCCGCGAGAACGAGGGCGACCTCATCACTCCCGCAGAGATGATCACGGAGGAGAAGGTCAACTTCATGCTGCGCAACGGTCGCGGTGTGCTGTGCGCACCTCTGACCATCTCGCGCTGCAGGGAACTGGGTCTCGAGCACCAGGTGGAGAACAACACCAGTCTGCTCGGCACGCCGTTCACCGTGGCCGTCGACAAGCTCGAGGGCTGCACCACGGGCGTGAGCACTCACGACCGCGCCGCCACCATCCGCGCCCTTGCCGACCCCGCCTCCACGCCAGACACCTTCGGCAAGCCCGGCCACATCTGCCCGCTCTACGCCCAGGACAACGGCGTGATACGCCGCGCGGGCCACACCGAGGCCGCCATCGACCTCACCCGCCTCGCCGGGCTGCGCCCCGCCGCCGCGCTCATCGAGATCCTCAACGAGGACGGCACCATGGCGCGCATGCCGCAGCTCATCGAGAAGGCCAAGGAGTGGGGCCTGCACATCCTCACCATCAAGGACCTCATAGCCTACCGCCTCAAGACCGACAGCCTTATCGAGAAGGGCGAAGAAGTAGACATGCCCACCGACTACGGCCACTTTCACCTCATCCCCTTCCGCCAGAAATCCACGGGCAAGGAGCACATAGCCCTCATCAAGGGCAAGTGGGACGCGGAAGAGCCCGTATTGGTGCGCGTCCACTCGTCATGCGCCACGGGCGACATCTTCGGTTCGCGCCGCTGCGACTGCGGCGAGCAGCTGCACCGCTCCATGCAGATGATCGACCGGGAGGGCAAGGGCGTAGTGCTCTACCTCAATCAGGAGGGCCGCGGCATAGGACTCATGGCCAAGATCTCCGCCTACAAGCTCCAGGAGCAGGGCTATGACACCGTCGACGCCAACATCCACCTCGGCTATGACCCCGACGAGCGGGACTACGGCGTGGGCGCGCAGATACTCCGCGAGCTCGGCGTGCACAAGATGCGCCTCCTCACCAACAATCCCGTCAAACGCGTGGGCCTCGAAGCCTACGGACTGGAGATCGTGGAGAATGTGCCCATCGAGATAGAGCCCAACAAATACAACGAGCGCTACCTCAAGACCAAGAAGGAGCGCATGGGCCACGACCTGCACCTCTGATAAGACATTCATAACACAATCTATAAGAAAGAACAAAATGGAAAGAGAAATCAAATTTGAAAATCCCGCGCTCTCCGGCGTACAGTCGGCCTTCAGAGTGCTCATGCGCCGTGTGTACCTGTGGATGGCCCTGGCTCTGGCCGTCACCGGCCTCACGGCATATTATATAGCCTCCAATCCGGGCCTGCTGCAGGCGGTCTTCACCAATCGCGGCCTCTTCTGGGGCGTGATCATAGGCGAACTGGCGCTGGTATTCATCCTCTCGGCGCGCATCATGCGCATGTCGTTTGCCACGGCAGGCCTCATGTTCGCAGCCTACTCCGTCCTCAACGGCATCACGATGTCGTTCATCTTCGTGGCCTTCACGCAGGAGAGCATCGCTACGGCGTTCTTCATCACGGCAGGCATGTTCGCGGCCATGGCCTTCATCGGCACAGTGCTTAAGAAGGACCTGAGCACCTTCGGCTCCTACTTCATGATGGCGCTCATAGGCCTCATCATCGCTTCGGTGGTCAACATCTTCTGGGCCAACTCTGTGCTCTACTGGGTCATCACCTACGTGGGCGTGCTCCTCTTTGTAGGCCTGACCGTCTATGACACACAGAAGATCAAAGCCTTCCTCCTCCAGTGGGGCGACGAGGTGAACGACAACACCCAGAAGCTCGCGCTCATGGGCAGCCTCTCGCTCTACCTCGACTTCATCAACCTGTTCCTCTACATCCTGCGCATCTTCGGCCGCAGCAGTGACAATTAATCTCAGAACCATTATATCACCACATAAAATGAATGAACTCTCAGCACGGTTAAATCGCCTTGCGCCATCGGCCACACTCGCCATGTCGCAGAGAAGCAATGAGCTTAAGGCAAAAGGAGTGGACGTCATAAACATGAGCGTTGGTGAGCCCGACTTCAATACTCCCGCCCACATCAAAGAAGCCGCCAAGAAGGCCATCGACGACAATTACTCCCACTACTCTCCTGTGCCCGGCTACCCCGTATTGAGGCAGGCCATCGTCGGCAAGCTGAAAAGGGAGAACGGTCTGGACTACAAGCCTTCTCAGATCCTCTGCTCCAACGGTGCCAAGCAGAGCGTATGCAATGTCATCATGGCCCTCGTAGACCAGGGCGACGAGGTGATCATCCCCGCTCCCTACTGGGTGAGCTATACCCAGATGGTGAAGCTCGCCGACGGCGTGCCCGTATCGGTAGTGACGGGTCTGGAGGACAACTTTAAGATGACGCCCGCCATGCTCGAGAAAGCCATCACGCCGCAGACGCGCGCCATCGTGCTCTGCTCGCCGAGCAATCCTACGGGCTCCGTCTACACCCTTGAGGAGCTCACGGCCTTAGCCGAGGTACTCAAGCGTCACGAGCGCATCATGGTCATCTGCGACGAGATCTACGAGCACGTCAACTATATCGGCCACCACGCCTCCATGGCTCAGGTGCCGGGCATGAAGGAGCGCACGGTGATCATCAACGGTGTGTCCAAGGCTTACGCCATGACCGGCTGGCGCATCGGCTTCGCCGCCGCCGAGGAGTGGGTCATCAAGGCCGTCAACAAGCTTCAGGGCCAGTACACCAGCGGCCCGTGCTCCGTTAGCCAGATAGCCGCAGCCGCCGCCTTCGACGGGCCGCAGGAGTGCGTCGAGGAGATGAGGCAGGAGTTTGAGCGCCGCAGAGACCTGATCGTCTCGCTCACGCGCGCCATCCCCGGACTGGAGACCAACTGCCCCGACGGAGCCTTCTACCTGTTCCCCAAATGCAGCAGCTACTTCGGCAAGAGCGACGGCGAGCACGTCATCAACAACGCCACCGACCTCGCGCTCTACCTGCTGAATGTGGGCCATGTGGCCACCGTCAGCGGTGACGCCTTCGGTGCTCCGGAATATTTCCGCATGAGCTACGCCACCAGCCAGGACAACATCCGCGAAGGCCTCAAGCGCATAGCCGAGACCCTAGCCCGCCTGAAGTAAATTCATCCCCATTACGATTATCCCGCGCCGCATACGCCAGCTCTGACGTATGCGGCGCGATTGTTTACGGCCGCTGAGGCAGCGGCCCTCCCAGCCAGCCTCGCGCATTATAGATTAAGATTCCTTATTTTTGAAGTCCTCATTCATCTGCTCCGCCGGTATAACTTCGCCATGCGAAACACGTTCGCTTCGTCCGCATTTTTTGAGAAGCATTCACCACTTCTCAAAAAAACTTCCGCTTAAGTCAAAAACTACATTTGAGATGAGGAAAAACACCTCAAATGTATTTCAAAACATCTCAAACATAATTTTGCCCTTCCGGGAGCGCTGATTTTCATACACTTACAAAGGCAATTTTCCGCCCGTTCCGGGCGCTCCGATCCGCCCTCCGGGAATATGCTCTGCACGCCTCGCCAGCGCAGGCCGGAGGCGATAATTTTCTTTTAACAAACAGTTCGCCTTCCCGGCGGAACGGGCTTCGAGAAGGCCGTTGCAGCGGCCGATATTTCACAGATTAACATTTGCGAGGGCCGGCGCACGACAAATTCACGGGAAAATGATTGCGCAAATAAAAAAAAGAATAGAATTTTGGGGCTTCATATAAAAAAAAACGTAACTTTGCGTGATGACTATACCGAACTTCGGCTAAATCTAAGTCAACAAAAACTTACTGAGAATACCAAAAATCGGTTTGAAGGCTTAACTAAGGCAAAACAAAACAAACTATATCATGAAGAATACCATCTTGTGGATCATGGCTCTCCTGTCCATCGTCATGGGATTCAGTTCGTGCTCGGACGACGTCGACGAATCTAATCTCTATGTGTTCACGGGAAAATCCATTACCGACTACATCAAGGAGGAGCCGCAGCTCAGTTACTACTACATGCTTCTACAGCGCACCAAGAGCGGCAAGAAAGGCTCTACTGTTGACCATCTGCTCGAGGCGAGGGGCAACTACACCGTCTTCGCGCCGACCAACGATGCTGTCCAGCACTACCTCGACTCCATCTACGCCGTTAAGGATTACGATGTCACCCAGACGCCCGACTCGGTGGCTCAGGACATCGTCTTCAACAGCATCATCGACAGCGAGAACAACGACGCCTACCGCACCACCGCATTTCTGGAGGGTACATTTGACTACAAGTCGATGGCTGACCGCTTCGTCACGGTCAGCTTCGGCAGCAACGACTCCACCGGCCGCGTAGCATTCTACATAGATGCTTTCTCGAAAATCATCAGTCCCGACAACGAGGCCGAAAACGGCTGGATGCACGTAGTGGACCGCGTAGTGATGCCCTACTCCAGCACCCTGCCCGACCTCATCGCCTCGCAGGACAATCTGAAGATATTCTCCCACCTCCTTCTCGTCACCCATCTTAGCGACAGCCTCACGCTGATACGCGACGAGAAGTACGAAGAGAAGGACAAGCCGGACAGGATAACGACGCCTACCATGAACGACATCGTACCGCGACACCGCTATTACGGCTACACGGCCTTCGTAGAGCCCGACTCCCTGCTCTGTGCCAAATGGGGCGTAACGCTGCGAGAGGAGAGCGGCGGCGTGGCCAACTGGGACGAGATAATGCAGCGCGTGGAGCAGGTATGCAAGGAGTACTATCCTAATGCCACAGACCCCGACCTTACCAGCCCCGACAATGCCGTCAATCAGTTTGTCGCCTACCATCTCATAAAGGGCGCTACGCCTTTCAACAAGCTCGTCATTCACTACAACGAGACGGGCTACTCCTACACCAATCCCCTGCAGCTCGGTATCGACAAGATGCAGTACTGGGAGACGATGGGCAAATACCCGCGCCTGCTCAAGATGACGGAAGGCAAGCAGACCGAAGGCAAGCGTCTCAACCGCTACGTCTCGGAATACGACCCCGACAACTATGACGAGATTACCGTACCGCGTCCCGGCATTTTGGTAAGCGCTACCAACGGTCAGAGAGACATACAGGCCCTCAACGGGTTCTATTATCCTATAGACGACGTGCTCTGGTACGACGACGATGTGCCCGGCAAGGTGCTCAACGAGCGTATGCGCTTCGACGTGCTCTCACTTCAGCCCGAGCTGATGACCAACGGCTATCGCGCTCAGCAGAATGAGAACCATTATTATATATATGACGAATATGTCGACGGCATCAGCTTTACCGACGAGACCATGATGACCATCCTCATGTGCTACGGCAACACGGGCAACCGTGCCTTCGAGCAGGACGAACCGTTCTTTGAGGGACAATACGACGTGACGATGAAGTTGCCGCGCGTGCCCAATGACGGTACCTACGAGCTCCGCGTAGCCGTAGGCAACGGCGGCGGATGCGGCATGGTACAGACCTACCTCGGTACCGACAAAAACAATCTGAGCGCCATCGGCCTCCCGCTGGACCAGAGGTACACCGAGACGACGGGCGTCGGCAAACTCTGGTTTAGGGACACCGACGATAAGGAGGAGAACGCACGTCTGGAGCGCATCATGAGAAACCACGACGTGATGAAGGGCCCGAACTGCTACGGCACACACAGCGCTGCCGGAGCCCGCGGCGGCCGCGACGACGGCTTCTCGCTCCACAAGCTGCGCCACATCATGTACCGCGGTCCCGTCTCCAAGGACAAGACCTACTACGTACGCTTCAAGAGTATCCTGACCAACCCGGCCGCACACCTTGACATCGACTATATCGAGTGGTGCCCCAAGAATGTGTACGCAGGCGAGAAGGCCGAGGACAAGTGGTAAAAAGCTGACATCAGTCCCTGATATACGGCGGGCCCTGAAAGCGACACGAAGCTTTCAGGGCCCGCTACTGTTGTCCGAGGCGGAAACGGCGGCGGGTCAGAATGATGGCCCTGCGGGACAGAGGGAACGCTCTGCGCGATATGAAAAACTTTTGCTAACTTTGCACAGCCTATTCCATAGTGCGCAAAACGGCACTTCCACAGGCGCCACCAATACAATGACCGAAGCAGAAATCAGAGACAAGATAAGCCGCGGGCTTTGCGAGGCCGAGATTACCACGGCGCGCTTTGCCCATGGGCGCAACGTGCTCACGCCGCCGCGCAAGCCGTCGGCCCTAAAGCGCTACATCGGCAAGTTTGGCGACCCAATCGTCAAAATCCTGCTCGTAGCGGCGTGCCTGTCGCTGGCGCTCAACTTCTTCGACGGGGAGTACGCCGAGACCATCGGCATATTCTGCGCCATATTCCTGGCCACGGGCATCTCGTTCTATTTCGAGAACGACGCAGCCAAGCGCTTCGATGCGCTCAACCGCATGAGCGACGCCGCCATGGTGAAAGTGGTGAGGCGCGGCAAGGTGACCGAGATACCGCGGAGCGAAGTGGTGAGGGGCGAGATAGTGCTGCTCTCACAGGGCGATGAAGTGCCCGCCGACGGCAATATCCTGCAGTCGGAGTCGATGGTCGTGGACGAGAGCAGTCTGACTGGCGAGCCGCCGGTGCACAAGAGCGCCGAAGCCGATGCCGCGCATGAGACGGCCTACCCCGCTAACCGCCTCATGCGCTCCACAATGGTCGTGGAGGGCTACGGCACAATGGAAGTGACCGAGACTGGCGACGACACGGAGATAGGACGCCTGCACCGCGAGGCCACGACATTCGTACCCGAGAATACCCCGCTCAACAAGCAGCTCAAGCGCCTTGCCTCTCTCATCAGCAGGGCCGCTTTCATCATAGCCTTCGCAGCCTTTCTCATTCTGACCGTCAAGGGCCTCATGCAGATAGACTATTCCTCGCCAAACTTCTGGATAGAGCTAGCCAAGACGCTCCTCTCAAACTTTATGATGGCCGTGACGCTCATCGTGATGGCTGTGCCGGAGGGCTTGCCCATGGCCGTATCGCTGTCACTGGCTCTCAACATGCGGCGCATGCTCTCCACCGGCACACTGGTCCGTCGTATGCACGCCGGCGAGACAATGGGCGCCGTCACGGTAATATGCACCGACAAGACGGGCACACTCACGCTGGGCGACATGCGCGTGGCCGACATCCGCTATAAGGGCGGTGATCAGGACTTCTGCCGCCAGGTGGCCTGCAATACTACCGCCTGCCTCGACGAGGACTCGCCCAACGGCTACATAGGCACCCCGACCGAAGGCGCTATGCTCCGCTGGATAGAGACGAAGGGCCAGGACTACCAGAAACTGCGCAACGAGGTGACCATTGTGCACCGCATACCCTTCAGCTCCGAACTGAAATACATGGCCACGCTCATCGCCACCGCCGACGGGCAGAGGACGGTCTATGTCAAGGGCGCGCCGGAGGTCATCATGGGCATGTGCAGCATGAACGCTGAAGAGCGCGCCTCGGTGACCACTCTTCTGGAGGCCGCCCAGGGACGCGCCATGCGCACACTGGCCTTCGCCAGCCTCAGTGTGCCGGCTACGGAGGACGATCTGCCGGGCGTCATCGCCCGCGGCGGACTGCGCTTCACCGGCCTTGCAGCCATCAGCGACCCCGTGCGTCACGATGTGCCCGAGGCCGTGCAAAAGTGTCGCCGCGCAGGCATCAAGGTCAAGATAGTGACCGGCGACAACGCCGTCACAGCCCGCGAGGTGGCCCGCAAGATAGGCATATGGACCGACAAGGACACCGAGGAGAACATCATAACCGGCGAAGAATTTGCCGCCCTGAGCGACGAGGAAGCGCTTCACCGCATAGCCAAGCTCAAGATCATGGCGCGCGCCCGCCCGATGGACAAGCAGAGGCTCGTATTGCTCCTGCAGAAGATGGGAGAGGTCGTGGCCGTGACGGGCGACGGCACCAACGACGCGCCGGCGCTCAACTTCGCCAACGTGGGCCTCGCCATGGGCTCCGGCACGGCCGTGGCGCGCGAGGCGGGCGACATCACGCTGCTCGACGACTCCTTCGCCACCATCGTGACCGCCGTCAAGTGGGGCCGCTCCCTCTACAAGAACATCCAGCGCTTCATCATCTTCCAGCTCACGGTCAATGTCACCGCGATGCTCACCGTGCTCATCGGCACCCTTATCGGCACCACGCTGCCTCTCACCGTGCCGCAGATGCTGTGGATAAACCTTATCATGGACACCTTCGCCGCCCTGGCGCTCGCCTCGCTGCCGCCCTCCGAGAGGGTCATGTACAAGCGGCCGCGGCGCTCCACCGACTTTATCATTACGCGCCCCATGATGAAGAACATCCTCTACACCTCGCTCGTGTTCACCGCCATCCTTGTCATCGCGCTGGCCATCGTGGAGCACCAGATCAGCCTCCGCAGCCACGACTACGTCTACGTGATGAAGAATCTTACGATGTTCTTCAACATCTTCGTGTTCCTCCAGTTCTGGAATCTGCTCAATGTGCGGGCTTTCGACAGCGGCAACTTTGCCTTCCACAAATTCTTCCAGTGCAAGGGGCTGCTGCTCGTGCTGCTGATCATCCTAGCCGGGCAGATACTCATCGTGGAAGCCTGCGGCCCGGTGTTCCGCACATTCCATCTCAACTTCAGCGTGTGGCTGGAGATAATTCTGGGCACGATGCCCGTCTTCCTCATCCCCGAAATAGTCAGGGCCGTGAGGAGACGCGCCCGTATCAGGCATCCCAAAGGTATGATTTCCAAATAAATTGTATATATTATGAATGAGTTGGCAGACATTAAAAACATAGTGTTTGACTTCGGCGGCATACTCGTAGACCTGGACCGCGAGCGGTGCATCAGCGCCTTCGAGAACCTCGGCGTCAACGTCCGCGACGCTCTGGGCCAGTACACACAGAGCGGCGTGTTCTCGAGCTACGAGAAGGGAGACATCTCCACGGAGGAGTTCTGCGACGCGCTCAGGCAGATAGCCGGCCGGCCGGAGATCGCCGACCGCAAGATCACGGACGCGTGGGACGAGTTTCTCGTGGGCATCCCCACCGAGCGCCTCGACTGCCTCGCCGCCCTCCGCGACCGCTACAAGCTCTATCTGCTGAGCAACACAAACCGCTGCCACTGGACTCTGGCCACCAATGACCTCTTCCTCTACCACGGGCTGACGGTCGACTATTACTTTGAAAAGATCTACCTGTCCTACAAGATGGGCATGCTCAAGCCCGAGTCCGCCATCTTCGAGGCCGCCATCAAGGACGCCGGCATCAAGCCCGCCGAGACGCTCTTTATCGACGACAGCGAGGCCAACTGCCAGACGGCCGCAAAGCTCGGCCTGCGCACATTCCACTCCACCGCCCCGGGCGACTGGATGAAGCTCTTCCAGCAGGAGGACCAGCAGGATGCGGCTGCTCACTGACGGCTCCGCGCTGCCCGCCACCGGGTCGATGGCGGCGGTGGGAAGCTTCGACGGCGTGCATCTCGGCCACCGCTACCTGCTCAGGGCGCTCTGCTCTGAGGCGCAGCGGCGCGGGCTCAGCGCCATGGCCGTCACCTTCCGCCAGCACCCGCTCTCCGTCCTTCGCCCCGCGAGCGCCCCGCGCCTCCTCACCACCCTGGACGAGCGCCTCGCCCTGATAGAAGCCACTGGCGTGGACTATTGTGTTCTGCTCGACTTCACGCCTGCAATGGCAAGCCTAAGCGCGGAGGAGTTCATGAGCCAGCTGCTGCGGGAGCGGTACAATGTCCGCGCGCTGCTCATGGGCTACGACCACCACATCGGAAGCGACCGCGAGCACAGCTTTGAGCATTATGTCGAGGCAGGAAAAGCTGCCGGCGTGGAGGTAGTAAGGGCTGCGGAATACCGTCCCGAGTCGGGCCTGGCGGTGAGTTCGTCGGCCGTGAGGCGTGCCGTGGAGAACGGTGAGATGGAGAAGGCCTCGCTCATGCTGGGCCGGCCGTACAACATCTGCGGCCCGGTGGCCCACGGCCGTCATGTGGGCACGACGCTCGGATTCCCGACGGCCAACATCGACACCGCGAAGCAGGGCAAGGTGATGCCGCGCGGCGGAGTCTATGCCGCCATCGCCGAGGTGGGCGACAGGCGTTACCGCGCCGTGGTCAACATCGGTTCGCGCCCCACTCTCGACAACGGCAGCGACGTCACGACCGAGGCTTTCCTGCTCGATTTCGACGGCGACCTCTATGACCGCGAGGTCAACCTACAGTTCGTTGTCCGCATGCGCGACGAGAAGCGCTTCTCTTCGCTCACGGCGCTGCGGGACGCCATCGCCGCCGACGCCGAGAGCGCACGCTATCTTGTGAAATTGTAATCCCGCTCTCCGCTCCCCGCCCCGGAAATGCGGAACTTATTCCCCTCACCGCCGGAGGGCTTACTCGCAAATCTTTCATCGTGCGAAATGCATTTTTTCCGCTTCCCCGAAAAAATGTTCCGCATGCGGGAGAAACTACAAGGCACCTAAGGAAAACTACATAGGACATAGTAGAAAACATGTGCCTTGTAATTTTGGCACTTTTGGGCCTCTGATTTTTAAGCATTTGCAAAGGCTCCGGAATCCGCCTTTCCGGAGCCGCGGCAGAGAGCATTCTGCATGTTTTCCGCGCCTTCCCATTCATAGTAAGGCAGCGCCGCATGCGGTCCGCCGGCTAATATTCTCCCCAAACCGATTAATTCTGAAAGCATAACAAGAGCGCATTCTCCGCGGCGGGGCGTTTTTGCGCTGGGCGGGAAGCTTTTATCAGGGCAAAATGATTGGAACAGAATATAAAATGGTATCTTTGCAGATAACTGATGAATAGATTTCCCACTATGAAAGAAAGAATATATCTCCTCGTTGCAGTGTTGGTATTAGGGCTCACGGCCTCGGCTCAGACCAAGGAACAGGAGGCGGCCGCGCTGCGCAAGCTCGGCATCGCCCAGTACGCCATCTCGCATCTCTATGTCGACACGGTCAATCCCTCAAAGCTTGTGGAGGGCGCCATCACGGGCATGCTCTCCAAGCTCGACCCCCACTCCACCTACACCGACGCGGCGCAGACAAAGGCCTTCAACGAGCCGCTCAAGGGCGATTTTGAGGGCATCGGCGTCCAGTTTAACATGCTCGAGGACACGCTCGTCGTGATACAGCCCACGGACAAGGGCCCGTCGCAGAAGGCCGGCATTCTGGCCGGCGACCGCATCATCAGGGTCAACGATACGCTCATCGCGGGCGTCAAGATGCCCACGACCACCATCATGAAGATGCTGCGCGGGCGCAAGGGGACAACGGTTCACCTCGGTATCATCCGCCCGGGCGTGAAGGACGAGATCAAGTTTGACATCGTGCGCGACAAGATACCTCTCCACACGCTCGACGCAGCCTATATGCTGACCAAAAAGGTCGGTTACCTGCGCTTCGGCTCGTTCGGTCAGAAGACGCCCGAGGAGGTGCACAGCGCCATCGCCTCGCTTAAGGACAAAGGCATGGAGTCGCTCATCATAGACCTCAGGGACAACGGCGGAGGCCTGCTGGAGGCCGCCATCGAGATAGCGAACGAGTTTCTGAGCGCCGGCGACCTGGTAGTCTACACCAAGGGCCGGGCCGTTCCCTCGGCCCAGTACAAGGCGAAGGGCGGCGGCATATTCACCAAGGGCAAGGTGGCTGTGCTCATCGACGAATTCACCGCTTCGGCGGCGGAGATTCTCTCGGGCGCGCTTCAGGACCACGACCGCGGGGTGATAGTGGGCGTCAGGAGCTTCGGCAAGGGCCTTGTGCAGCAGCCCGTGAGCCTGCCCGACGGTTCGATGATACGCCTCACTGTATCGCGCTATTACACCCCCGCAGGGCGCTGCATCCAGAAGCCTTACAAGCCCGGCGAGAAGGAGGCCTACAGCCTCGACGAGCTCAACAGGCTGCGCAGCGGCGAGCTCTTCCACGCCGACAGCATCCACTACAACGACTCGCTCAAGGTCTACACGCTCAGGAAGCACCGCCCCGTCTACGGCGGAGGCGGCATAATCCCCGACTACTTCGTACCCATCGACACATTGACCTACACCAAGTACTACCGCGCCCTCTCGCGGGCCAATCTGATACTGCCGGCGGCCTCCAAGTATATCGACCGTCACCGCAGCGAGCTCAAGAGCGCCTACAGCGACTTTGAAGCCTTCCGCAAGGGCTTCACTGTGCCAGCCGCAGTGACCGACAGCATATTCTCGCAGGGCGAGGCCAAGAAGATTAAGCCCGCCGACGACAGCGAGCGCACCAAGACAGCCACACTCACGGCCAAACTGATAAAAGCCATCGTAGCCCGCGACCTCTGGGATACTTCCGAGTATTTCCGGATCATTAACGACGACGACGCCACGATAGAAAAGGCCGTACAGGTGCTGGGGAAATAACTCTCTCTTCCTCCCGCCATGAAACACATCCGCACCGCGCTTCTCCTCATCGCCCTGCTGCTGCCCCTCGGGGCGACGGCCTCGTTCGTAGACGGCGGCAAGCGGGAGTTCCCCCTGTATTGCAACGGTGTCCCCTGCGTCATCGATACGGCCACACGCAATATCTACTGCTCCGTGATAAGGCCGGAGAACGATTCGGTGAAACTGGTGTTCAGCTCGGACACGATAGGATTTCTGCGCATCAACTACCGCCGCTACAAAATGGGCGACACGGTGAGGCTGAGCAACAAATTCTCCCTCTCCTACACGACCTACGTGGGCACGTCGTTCAACCGCTGGAAACTGTGGCTCACATCGCTTCCCATCGTGATGATCGAGGCGTCGCGCTATGAGAAGGGCGTCTACCACCACGGCTACATGTTCGTCATCGACCCTCTCAGGCGCACCAAGGGGAAGGCGCTCTTCAGCCAGTTTGTCGGCGTGAAGATCCGCGGCGGATACACCGCGGGCCTGGCCAAGAAACCGTACGGCATAAAGCTCTGGGACAGCCACCGCGAGGGCAAGAACGTCAGCGTGCTGGGGCTGCGCAAGGACGACAACCTGATCCTCGACGCCATGTACAACGACCCCGCCCGCATGCGCAACCGCCTCTGCGCCGACCTGTGGAACCGGGTGGACAGCCTGCCCTACGAGGTCGCCGAGGGCCATTCGCGCCTCAACGCCACCGAGGGACGCTTCGTCGAAGTCTTTGTCGACGGCTGCTACAACGGGCTCTATTGCCTCACCGATAAGATCAATCGTAAGAAACTGGACCTTGTGAAAGTGGAAACCGATGAGAGCGGCAAGCTCACGCATCACGGCGTCCTCTACAAGAGTTATGACTGGACCGATGAGACGCGCTTTCAGAATGTCAACATGAGCGCCGGCATCGAGAATACGCTCGTGTGGCGCGGCTGGGAGCAGAAATATCCCGACGACAGCGCCGCGGAGAGCTGCTGGAAGCCTCTGAGAGACCTTATCAGCTTCACGGCCAAAAAGACTAACCCCAACAGCTACAACTTTGCCGCCTACCTGCGCGCCAAATACTACCTGCAGAACATCGTCGACTATGCCCTGTTTGTCAATGTGCTCAACCTCGGCGACAATGTCTGCAAGAACCTCTTCGTGAGCTTCCGCGACGTCGACACGACCAGTCCGAAAGCCCTGCTCACGCCCTGGGACCTCGACTGTTCCCTCGGCCGCAGCTGGGACGGCAGCAAAGCGGAAGGCGTGGGCTTTACCGACCATATGCTCGCCGCGGACATCATCGGCCGCCCTATCCTCACCGGCCCGTACTACTACCGCACACGCATCCGGGACACCTGGGAGCGCTGGAAGAGGGGCCCGTTCTCCGTGGACAGCGTGAGCGCGAGGATCAAGGCCTACAACAATCTCTTTGAGACCTCCGGCGCGCGCACCAGAGAGAGCGCCCGCTGGCCGTCGAGCGTGGCCGCCCGCATCACAGAGCAGAGCTACATGATAGACTGGTACAAGCGCTCCGTGGCGGCAGCCGACAAATTTTTCGAAGGCTTCCCGAGCGGCATAGAGGAGGTGAGAGACGCCGTAACCTTTGTCATAAGCTCCGCCGGCGGGCACATCAGCGTTGGCGGAAGCGGTACGGCGCGCCTCAGCCTCTGCACCGGCGACGGCATCCTGCTTACCGACGGCGACATAAGCCTGCCCTACACCACCGCCACGCTCTCCCGCGGCCTCTACATCGTGACCGTGCGCCGGGGACAGACTGTGACACGCCGCAAAGTGCTTGTACGATAAACCATTCCCATGACCATAATATATATATTGCTTGGCATCGGCGCGGGAGCCCTCATCGGCTACCTCATAGCCCGCCTCCGCGCCTCCTCCCGCATCTCCGCCCTCACCACAGAGCGCGAAGTGGCCCTCCAGAAGGCGGAAAACCTCCGCCAGAGCCTGTCCGACGCCGAGCAGAGAGGAGAAAAACTGAGGCAGGAAGCAGAAGCCGGTTACAAAGAAGCCCTCGAGTCGCTCCGCCAACGGCAGAAGGAACAGATGGACGAGCAGATGAAGCTCCTCAGGGAGCAAATGAACACCTCGGCCGAGGAGATACTGCGCCGCCGGCAGGACCAGCTCGCAAAAGCCAACAGCGAACAGCTCGCCGCCATCCTCAATCCGCTCAACCTGAGCATCGACCACATGCGCCGGGCCGTCGAGGACAGCAAGACGGAGCAGACACGCACCATGGCGAGCCTCCAGACCATCATCCGCTCCTCGCTCGAGCAGGCCAAAGCCGTGGGCGAGAGCGCCGACCGCCTCGCCTCCGCCCTCACCGGCGAGAACAAGACGCAGGGAAACTTCGGCGAACTCAAACTGAAGGAACTGCTCGATTCGATGGGCCTGCAGGAGGGCCTCGAATACGACACCCAGCAGACACTGCGCACCCCCGACGGCCTCGCCATCCACGACGACGAGACGGGCAGCCGCCTGGTGCCCGATGTGATACTCCATTTCCCCGACCATCGCGACATGGTGATCGACTCGAAGATGAGTTTCAAGGCCTTCGAGGAATATCAGGCCGCCACGTCCCCCGACGAGAAGGCCGCAGCCCTCAAGCGCCACGTGGCCTCGGTACGTTCGCACGTCCGCGAGCTCAAGGGCAAGGACTACAGCCGTTACCTGAACCGCGGCACGGCACATCCCGACTTCGTTATCATGTATGTGTTCAGCGAGGGAGCTCTCCATCTGGCCCTCACCGCCGACCCTTCGCTCTGGAACGAAGCCTATCGCGCCGGAGTGCTCATCACGGGTTCGCAGAATATGTACGCGCTGCTGCGCATCCTCGAGATGAGCTGGCGCCAGGTGAGACAGGTGGAAAATCAGCAGAAGATAATGGACGCCGCCGGCGAGGTGGTGAAGCGCGTGCAGATCCTCTCGGAGCGCATGGCAAAGGCCGACGACGCCCTGCGCCGCACAGTGCGCGCCTTCGCCGACGTCGATCTCATGGCAGCGCCCTCGGGACGAAGCATCACTACAGCCGCGCGCAAGCTCATCAGTTACGGCGCCAAGCCCGACCCGCGTCACAAAGCGCTTCCCGATGGCGGCGACGCCGAAGCCCTGCCCGCCGGCGACGAGCCGCAGGAAGCGGAAGACTAAAGCCGCGTAGCACACACCCGCAGCACAGGAAGGCACACCCGCATACTTTAGCAGAAGCCGGTACTTAGCAAGCAAGAAGGCACGCTTACCAAGTAAACGCACACGAATCTTAGCAGGCGCCATTACATACAAAGCAGCCATGCACACTTACTTAGTTAACACGCACAGATACTTGGAAAGCGAACACGGCTATCAAGTAAACACCAATACTTAGTCAGCATTCATGCACACCTGTCAGGCAGGCACAAATTCATCCTGCACGGACATACCCGCATGCCGTGCAGACACACCCGCGGCCCGCGCAGAGACCAGTACTCACTAATCAGCCCCACGCGCACACCGCCCACGCAGGCACATATACACATAGACAACGCACCACTTCGCTAAGTGGTGCGTTGTCAGCATATTCTATTGATAAAAGAAAGGCTATGAAAATGCTCCTCTACTTGCTCTTGGCTGAGAGAGAGCCCTGCAGGATGCGGTAGCGCGGCTGCGGGCGTTTGATCTTGATGGCTGCGCGGGCCATGCGCTCCGTCTTGGCGGCCAGACGCTTCTCGTTGCGCGCCTTCATGTCGCTGTAGGAGAGGTACTCGCCCGTCAGCGGATCGCGCAGGCGCAGCTGCACAAGGTTGTTGTCCGGGATGAGGAACGGCGGGCGAACCTTCGCTTCCTCGACCTCCACGCTTGCGATGCCCTGGCTTATGATGCCGATCTCGCGGGCTGCGGCGTAGGAGAGGTCGATGATCTTGCCCCTGCCATAGGGGCCGCGGTCGGTCACCTTCACGTACACCTCCTTGTCGTTGTTCACATTGCGCACCTTGAGGATTGTCCCGAGGGGATAGTCCTTGTGAGCGCAGGTCAGGCTGTCTCGGTGATAGCGCGTGCCGTCACTCATTCGGACGCCGTGCAGACGGTGGGAATAGTAGGTGGCCAAACCTCTCTGCTGCGCCGAAGCGCAGAGAATGCAAAGGAATGTGAGGGCCGGTATAATCAGAAGTTTCTTAATCAAAACGTGTGATTTCTTTGGTTCGACATTGCAAATATAATTATTCCGTTTTAAACGGCCAAATAAATCTCGCTATATTTCAGCACAATATGCATCGCCGCGCCCCGGGAAAGGGGCAGGATAAACATTCCTTGACACCCGCGACAGCGCGTCATAGAAGCGGATTGAGCGATTTGTGCACAGCGCGGGAGCGGCGTGCAAGTTAAAAAGTGCTTTCCTGCGAAATTCGCCGCCCGTCGTGTGACAAATGCCCCGCGCTCCGAAGGCGCCGGACTACGCAAGGCGAAAGAATCCACTTCACCTGCGATCGCGAATCCCCCCGCCGCGCATACATTTATATTATATGAGTGCCGCGGGGCCGGATTGCCGGGGAATGATTTTCCGGGCAGAAGAATATGGTATCCTTCAGAATGGGAATTAATCAGATGCCGGACAGCGGGATTCGATTCTACGCAGACGCAATTCGCGAATGCAGGGAGGAAAACCGGAAGTTCGATTAGCCGCCGCAACAGCGAAGGCGCAGAGAATTCGCGATTTGTCCCGGGCGATGACTGCTTTAAGAGCCGAAACGGGGGCCAGGCAAAATGGTATAATTTACCCGCTTCCGCATCCCCGGAAAGGCCGGTTTTTAGCCCGTGTAACTATCTGGAAAACAGTCTCTCCAAAAGGCCAAAATTACATTTGAGACGAGAGAAACTACATTTGAGGTGTTTTTCCTCAGGTCCTATGTGAGTATTAAGATAAGCGGAACGTTTTTGTAAGTGTGGGGAATGGTGTTTTCCGACAAGTGGAAAAAGGGCTCGTTTTCGTATGGCGAAATTATATCAGCGGGGCAGGAGGATGACAACATATAGATGTATGATTCGTGTTCTGCATATGAGCGGGAAATAGCCGGGAGTACGAGACGCGCGCCAAGGTATAGCGCGAAAAATAACTGGGAGGGCCCCTGCCCTCAGGGGCCGTCCGCCGCATAAGAACGTGCGCGAATGAATACGCGATTATGCAAAGCGCGATAAATAGCTGGGAGTGCCGCTGCAGCGCGGCCCGTCCGCCGCATAAGAACGTGCGCGAATGAATACGCGATACTAATTTATCGCCGCATACAGCACGTAAGATTTACCGACTCGCTCTTGGCCGCTGAGGGCAGCGGCCCTCCCAGTTAGCGCCGCGCTTATTGATTCTCTTTGCTCGCAATAGAGGCGTCTCCAGAGGTGATTTTTAGCCCCGTGTAACTATCTGAAAAACAGTCTCCGCAAAAGGCCAAAATTACATTTGAGACGAGAGAAACTACATTTGAGGTAATTTCACTCAGGTCCTATGTGAGTATTAAGTTAAGCGGAACGTTTTTGTAAGTGTGGGGAAGGGTGTTTTCCGACAAGTGGCAAAAGGGCTCGTTTTCGTATGGCGAAATTATATCAGCCGTGCAGGAGGATGACTACATATAGATGCAAGATTCTTGTTCTGCATTTGCGCGGGAAATAGCCGGGAGTACGAGACGCGCGCCAAGGTATGGCGCGGGAAATAGCCGGGAGGGCCCCTGCCCTCAGGGGCCCTCCGCCGCATAAGAACGCGCGCGAATGAATACGCGATTATGCAAAGCGCGATAAATAGCTGGGAGTGCCGCTGCAGCGAGGCCCGTCCACCGCAAAAGGAAGTGCGCGAAGGAGCGCGCGATGAGAATGCCCCGCCGCTTACCGCTCATTTGTTCTTCCTGGCTCGCTCCCGGGCCGCGCTACAGCGGCCCTCACGGCTATCGCGGCGGCATTCGCGGCTAATATTGCGGTCTTCCTTATTAAGTGGAGGTATTCGCCGCTGAAGCGGCGGGAGAGGATTGCAAAAAACGCGGGATTTGATACAAACTACCGCGGGGAAGCGAAAAAAACTTGCAAAAAGTTTGTCGGAATACTCGGAATGCGTAAATTTGCACCGGTTTAAGGCATACCGCCGCACTAATAACAACGCGGGGCGGGGCCGAAAAAAGACCGAAACAAGAACTTAGCCGGCTGGTACGGCCGGATAAAACTCAGACAAAAGACAGTATATAATATATATGTATAGCGCATCATTTAGCTTTTACTTTTATTTTTACTTTGCACGGACAGGGCGAAGCGGGATGATGTGCGCATAAACAATAACACAGATAACAAAACAAACAAGTTGATACATGAATCCCGCTTCCATGAAGAAGCGGGATTTTTTGTTAGACGGGAAAAAGACGAAGAATATGACAAATGAGGTAGCGATACAGGGCATACGGGGCTCGTTCCACGACATAGCGGCCCACAGGTATTTCGACGGGCAGGACATAGAGCTGGTATGCTGCGACACGTTCGAGCAGGTGTTCGACGAGATGCGGAGCGGCGGCGCGCGCTATGCGCTGGTGGCCATCGAGAACACCATCGCCGGCAGTCTGCTGCACAACTACGAACTGCTGCTCGAGAGCGGGCTGACAGTAGTGGGCGAATACAAACTGCACATCGAGCACAGCATCATGTGCCTCCCCGACGACTCGTGGAGCACCCTCTCGGAGGTCAACTCCCACCCCGTGGCGCTCATGCAGTGCTACCATTTCCTCAAGAAGCACCCCGAGCTCAAGGTCGTGGAGACCGATGACACGGCAGGCGCAGCCCGCGACATCTCGGAGAAACATCTGACCGGCCACGCCGCCATCTGTCACAAGGACGCGGCAGAGCTCTACGGGCTCAAGGTGCTCGAGCAGGGCATCGAGGACAACAAGCACAACTTCACGCGCTTCCTCGTGCTCACCGATCCCTGGAACGCCGACCTGGTGAGGGACACGCGGACGGCCGACAAGTGCAGCCTCGTCTTCTCGCTGCCCGACGAGGAGGGAAGCCTGTCGAAGGTGCTCTCCATCTTCTCGTTTTACAAGATCAACCTGACCAAGATCCAGTCGCTGCCCATCATCGGCAGAGAGTGGGAATACCTATTCTACGTAGACGTTACCTACGACGACTACATTCGCTTCCATCAGAGTCTGGAAGCCATCAAACCCCTTACACGTGAATTGAAAAATCTCGGAGAATATGTTGCAAAAAAGTGAAAGCCATAACGGTGTGCAGCCTGCGCGCCGTCTGGAGAAGGTAAGTGAGTACTATTTCAGCCGCAAGCTCAAGGAGGTGGCAGAGATGAACCGCCGCGGCGAGGATGTCATCTCGCTGGCCATCGGCAGTCCCGACATGCCGCCCTCGGAGGCCACCATAGAGGAGCTCTGTCGTGTGGCGCACATGCCCGATGCCCACGGCTATCAGCCCACACAAGGCACACCGGAGCTGCGCGGGGCTATGGCGCGCTGGTACAAGCGGTGGTATGACGTGGACCTCGACCCCGCGAGCGAGATACAGCCGCTCATCGGCTCGAAGGAGGGCATACTGCATGTCACACTGGCCTTCGTCAATCCCGGCGACAAGGTGCTTGTACCCGATCCCGGCTACCCCACCTACACATCGCTCTCGCGCATCCTCGGCGCCGAGGTGGTCTACTATCATCTCAAGCCCGAGAACGGCTGGCAGCCCGACTTCGACGAGCTCGAGCGGATGGACCTGAGCGGTGTGCGCCTCCTGTGGAGCAACTATCCCCACATGCCGACCGGCGCGCCTGCCAGCATGGAGACATACCGCCGCCTCGTGGACTTCGCCGCACGCCATTCCATCGTCGTGGTCAACGACAATCCCTACAGCTTTATCCTCAACGACCATCCGCTGAGCCTGCTGCAGGTACCGGGCGCCAAGGAGCACTGCATCGAGTTCAACTCCATGAGCAAGAGCCACAACATGCCGGGATGGCGAATAGGCCTCGCCGCCACCAACGCCACATTCATCAGCTGGATACTCAAGATCAAGAGCAACATAGACAGCGGCACATTCCGCGCCCTGCAGCTGGCCGCCGTCAAGGCCTACGACAACGACGACGCCTGGCACCGCAAAGCCAACATCGAGACCTACGCCAAGCGCCGTGTCTACGCAGAGCAGGTGATGCGGGCGCTGGGCTGCACGTTCGACCCGGGCCAGAAGGGCATGTTCCTCTGGGGACGCATTCCCGAGAGCTATGCCAACGTCGAGGACCTGACCGAGCGCGTGCTCCACGAGGCCCGCGTATTCATCACTCCGGGCTTCATCTTCGGGGAGGGAGGACGCCGCTATGTGCGCATTTCCCTCTGCGCCCGCGAGGACAAATTTGCCGAAGCTCTCAGAAGAATAAAGAATATAAATCTATAAAATAAGAATAATACAATGGAACTGAACTTAGAGAAACTCAACCTCCCGGGCGTAGACACCAAGCGCCCCGTAGTTATGGCCGGCCCTTGCAGCGCCGAGACCGAGGAGCAGGTGATGAACACTGCGCGCCAGCTGAGCAAGATAGGCATCAAGATATTCCGCGCCGGCATCTGGAAGCCGCGCACCAAGCCCGGATGCTTCGAGGGCATCGGCGAGAAGGGCCTGCCCTGGATGCAGAGAGTGCAGAAGGAGACCGGCATGCTCGTAGCTACCGAGGTGGCCAACACGGCCCACGTCGAGGCAGCGCTCAAGGCCGGCATAGACATCCTGTGGATAGGCGCCCGCACGTCGGCCAACCCGTTCGCCATGCAGGAGATAGCCGATGCGCTGAGGGGCGTGGACATCCCCGTGCTGGTCAAGAATCCCGTCAACCCCGATCTCGAGCTGTGGATAGGGGCTCTGGAGCGCCTCAACGGGGCCGGCATACGCCGTCTCGGGGCCATTCACCGCGGTTTCTCGACCTATGACAAGCGCATCTACCGCAATCTCCCCATGTGGCACATCCCCATCGAGCTTCGCCGCCGCATCCCGTCGCTGCCCATGATCTGCGACCCCTCGCACATCGGCGGCAAGAGGGAACTGATAGCCCCGCTCTGCCAGCAGGCCATGGACCTCGGCTTCGACGGGCTCATCATCGAGAGCCACTGCACTCCCGACGAGGCGTGGAGCGACGCTTCGCAGCAGGTGACCCCCGAGGTGCTCGACTTCATCCTCGACCGCCTCGTAATACGCTCCACCACGCAGAGCACAGAGAGCCTCCACTCGCTCAGGTTCCAGATAGACGAGTGCGATAACAACATCATCGACATCCTCGCAAAGAGAATGCGCATCTCGCGCGAAATAGCCGTCTACAAGCGGGAGCACAACATGACCGTCGTGCAGCCGTCGCGCTACAATGAGATCCTGGACAAGCGTGTGGCGCAGGGCATGCTCTGCGGCATGAGTGCCGACTTCCTCAAGACCATCTTCGAGGCCATCCACGAGGAGAGCGTTCACCAGCAGCTGGAACTCATCAACAAATAAGGAGGCACAGCGATGAGAATACTGGTACTCGGCGCCGGCAAGATGGGATCGTTTTTCGTAGACCTGCTCTCCTTCGAGCACGAGACGGCTGTCTACGATACCGACCCCAAGCGCCTCCGATTCATGTACAACACACAGCGCTTCACGAGCCTCGACGAGGTGGACGCCTTCCGCCCCGAGATGGTCATCAACGCCGTGACGCTCAAATACACCATCCCCGCCTTTAACGACGTAATGCCGCACATCCCGGACGACTGCATCCTGAGTGACATCTCCTCGGTCAAGACGGACCTGAGGGAGTTCTACGAGCACTGCGGGCACAAGTTTGTCAGCACTCACCCCATGTTCGGCCCCACGTTCGCCAACCTCGGGCAGCTGTCCTCGGAGAACGCCATCATCATCAAGGAGGGCGACTATATGGGCCGGGTGTTCTTCCGCGACCTCTACAACCGCCTCGGGCTGCATGTCTCGGAATACACCTTTGAGGAGCACGACGAGACGGTGGCCTACTCGCTCAGCATCCCGTTCGTATCCACGTTTGTCTTCGCCGCAGTGATGAAGCACCAGGACGCTCCCGGCACCACATTCAAGCGGCACATGGCCATCGCCCGCGGAGTGCTGGGCGAGGACGACACGCTCCTGCGCGAGATACTCTTCAACCCGCGCACGCCGGCACAGGTGGAGAAGATACGCAGCGAGCTCACCAAACTCATAGACATCATAGAGCACAAGGACGAGGACGGTCTGGAGGCTTATCTGCAGCGCATCCGCAAAAACATAGAATGATGCGCCGCGGGAAAGGCCACAAATTGCTACCTTTGTACCCGGAACAAAAACATTTAAGTAAAATCCCGAAATTATGAAGATACTCCTCCTTGGAAGCGGCGGGCGCGAGCACGCCTTGGCTTGGAAGATAGTCCAAAGCCCGAAAGTCAGCAAACTGTATATCGCCCCCGGAAATGCCGGCACAGGCAACGCGGGCGAGAACGTGAGGCTCAACATCAACGACTTTGAGGAGGTGGGGAGCTTCGTCAAGAGCCACGGCGTGGATATGCTCGTCGTAGGCCCAGAGGCCCCGCTTGTGGGCGGCATAGCCGACTACTTCCGCTACACCGACCCCGACCTGCGCCATGTGGCCGTCATCGGCCCCTCAAAGGCAGGCGCCCAGCTGGAGGGCTCCAAGGACTTCGCCAAGCACTTCATGGGCCGCCACGGCATCCCGACTGCCGAATACCGCACCTTCGACTCGACGACCATCGACGACGGCATCCGCCTGCTGCGCACCCTTACTCCGCCCTACGTCCTCAAGGCCGACGGACTGGCCGCAGGCAAGGGCGTGCTCATCCTCAACAATCTGGAGGATGCCGAGAGGGAGCTGAGGGAGATGCTGGGCGGCATGTTCGGCGACGCCTCGGCGCGTGTGGTCATCGAGCAGTATCTGAGCGGCATCGAGTGCTCCGTCTTTGTGCTTACCGACGGCACCCACTACAAGATCCTGCCCGAGGCCAAGGACTACAAGCGCATCGGCGAGCACGACACGGGTCTCAACACCGGCGGCATGGGCTCCGTCTCCCCCGTCCCCTTCGCCACGAAGGAGTGGATGCAGAAGGTGGAAGACCGCATCATCCGCCCCACCGTCGAGGGCCTCAGGGAGGAGCACATCGACTACAAGGGATTCATCTTCTTCGGCCTCATCAATGTGGGCGGCGACCCGATGGTCATCGAGTACAACTGCCGCATGGGCGACCCTGAGACAGAGACGGTCATGCTGCGCCTGAAGAGCGACATCGTGGATCTCTTCGAGGGCGTGGCCGCCGGCGACCTCGACAAGCGCCCCATCGCATTCGACGACCGCTCGGCCGTGTGTGTGATGCTCGTCTCGGGCGGCTATCCCGGCGCTTACCGCAAAGGCCTGCCCATCACCGGGCTCGACAAGGCTGGCGACAGCATCCTCTTCCACTCCGGCACAGCCATGGACGGCGACCAGGTGGTGACCGCAGGCGGCAGGGTGATAGCCGTATCCTCCTACGGCCGCGACAAGGCCGAAGCGCTGGAGCGCTCCATGCAGGTGGCGCGCAGCATCGACTTTGACGGCAAATACTTCCGCACCGACATAGGACAGGACTTGTAAATCCTACTCTGAACCGTGGGTGAGAGAGGATTCAGGTACAGCATAGTCACGAGCAACGGCACGCTGCTCGTGACCTTCCTTTATATGACGGCTATGCGCCTGCTCTCCCTGAACAGCAACATCAGCGAGCCCAGCATCTGGGGCGGATATCTCGCCACGGTAGTGGTGGGCTATTTCCTCCTGGAGCTCAACAACCGCAACGCCCTGCTCAGGGTACGCTCGCGCATGGTCTCCTCCACCTTTCTCGTCCTCGTCGGCACCTTCCCCGTCCTGCTGGACTTCTCCACGGGCTTTGTATCGGCCGGCGCCATGCTGCTCTCCCTCTACATCCTCTTTTTCACCTACCAGCGGCGCCATGCGCAGGGCTATGTGTTCTACAGCTTCCTCTTTCTCGGCATCGGCGTGGTGGCCTACCCGCGCATGCTGTGGTTCGCGCCCCTCTTCCTGCTGACGATGATCGTGCAGCTCAGGTCCATGACGCTCAAGGCGTTCTTCGCCGGCCTGCTGGGGCTCGCGCTGCCGATAGCCGTGACATGGGCCTACCTCTTTGTGACGCTCCAGCCTGTTCCCACGGGGCAGTTTGCCGCCACCATCACCACCGTCAGCATCCCCGACTACCGCCTGCTCACCGAGCATCAGCTCATCAACGCCGCGTTCACGCTGCTGCTCGCTCTCGTGGCGACGATCCACTTCTGGCGCACAAAATTCAATGACAAGATACGCACACGCATACTCTTCTACATCTTTATGATCGTCGAGGGGCTCTCGGCCGCCATGCTCATAGCCCTGCCCACGGACTACGACATGGCCTACCGCCTGTTTATCGTGAGCAGCAGCCCGCTCATAGCCCACCACCTCTCCTTCTCCCGCGGTCATGTGGCCGACGCTTACTTCGTAGTAGTAGTGCTGTGCTTCGCATTCCTTGCCTTCTACAATCTCACGGGCTACGAATTCGGAATATGGCCGCGATAGTTGATTTTCTGGTACAGTTCGGAGGCTTTGGCATGTTCCTGTCCGCCCTGCTGGCCGGCAGCGTCGTGCCTTTCAGCAGCGAGATGGTGCTCGCGGGGCTGCAACTGGCCGGTGTCCCCAACTGGAGCCTGCTCCTATGGGGCACGGCGGGCAATGTCTGCGGCGGCATGATAAACTACGGCCTCGGTCGCCTCGGCAAGATAGAATGGCTGGAGAAGCACGCCCACATACAGCCCGAGAAGCTGGACAAGGCCGAGGTCTTCGTGCGCAAGTACGGTCCCATTGTAGCCATTCTGGCCTGGATACCCATTCTGGGCAGCGCTATAACCGTCGCCCTGGGACTTCTGAGAGCCAACATTCCCTCTACCGTGCTCTTTATGGCCGTCGGCAAGGCTGCGCGCTACGCCGTGATGCTCTTCGTGCTCACCGGCATAGAGTAAGGCGGAATAAACGTCAACTCGGCTTGCCATAGTACGCGCCTAAAGCTGAGAAAAGTCTTTGCCGACGCAATATTCCGCATTTCGGCCGAAAAAGCGGGAAACTTATTCGCCTTATCTTAGAGATAATTAATGTATATTTGCCTATATGAGGAAGTATTTTCTGTCGATCTCTTTACAGAGCTGCCTTAAGGCTATGCTCTTATCGCTTCTGCTACTGCCCGCAGCGGGAGCAGCTGACGACGGGAAGGCAACCGCACGCTATCACAACCCCGTACTGGAGGTCTCCCTCCCCGACCCAGACATCATCAAGGCCCCCGACGGCTACTTCTACCTCTACGCTACCGAGGACACGCGCAACCTGCCCATTTGGCGTACGCGCGACTTGGTAAACTGGCTCTTCGTAGGCACGGCATTCTCCCCTGCCACACGGCCGGCCAACCTCTATCCCTTCCAAGTAAACGGCGTAACTCTGCGCCCTGCCATTTGGGCACCGAACATCAACTATTTCGGCGGCCGCTATGTACTATACTATACCCGCGGCATTTGGGACCATACCGGCAAAGTAGAGGACAGTAACATGTACAGCGCCGTCAACGTAGCCACCGCCGATGCTCCCGAAGGCCCCTTCGTAGACCGCGGTGTGGTCAGCGATGCTCAGATTACGGGAATATGCAACACCATCGACCCCTGCTATGTAGAGGACAAGGGTAAGAAATACCTCTTCTTCGGCGCCAACTGCGGTGGGATATGGTGCATCCGCCTCACCGACGACGGGCTGCGCACCATGCCCGGCACGGAGCCCGTACAGATAGCCGCCAAGGGATGCATGGAAGGGTCATATATATACCGCAGGAACGGCTACTTCTACCTATTCGGCTCCAACGGCGACTGCTGCTCGGGAGAGAGGAGCAACTATCACATGCTCTGCGCCCGCTCGCGCGACATACTGGGGCCATACATCACAGAGAGCGGCTACCGCCTCCTCGACTGCCGATACGACACCATCTTCTCCGGCAATGACATATGCGCAGGTCCAGGGCACAACGCCCGATTTGTCGACGACGACAACGGCAATACCTGGATTATCTACCACGGCTACCGCCGCGGCAGCGCCGACAAAGGGCGCGTGCTGTGGATAGACCGCGTAAGGTGGGAGGGCGGCTGGCCGCGGCTCGGCGATAACGGTCACCCCTCCTCCGGCGGAGAAGCGCCCTATTTCATAAGGAATAATCACATTACAAGTAACCGATAATTTTCCTGTTCCAATGAGTTTGACTGCCATTATAGTAATAGCATTCTGCATAGGCTACCTGTTTATCGCCCTCGAGAGCGTTACCAAAATCAACAAGGCGGCCGTTGCGCTGCTGATGTTCGTAGTGGTGTGGACCCTGTACATGGTCCACCCGTCCCTCTACCTGCCCGGTGTGCCGGCCGACAAGATCGCCCAGACGGTCAGCGGCATCATCGAGCGCCATCTGGGCAGCACCTCCACAACACTGTTCTTCCTCATGGGCGCCATGACCGTCGTCGAGGTGGTGGACCAGAACGGCGGGTTCAACTGGGTCAAGAACGTGATGCACACGCGCACCAAGTCGGGCCTGCTGTGGAGGATAGCCTTCATGACCTTCTTCCTCTCGGCCATTCTGGACAATCTCACCTCCTCCATCGTGATGATCATGATCCTGCGCAAGCTCGTCAGCCAGCACAAGGACCGCATGGTCTACGCCTCGCTCGTCATCGTGGCGGCCAACGCCGGCGGCGCCTTCTCGCCCATCGGCGACGTGACCACCATCATGCTCTGGAACGCCAACATGATCACCGCCCTCGGGGTTATCTCCGAAATATTCATCCCCTCCGTCATCGCCATCGTCATTCCGGGCCTGATATTGCAGACCATGCTGCGCGGCAATCTGGACAACTCCGGCGACGGGGAGACGGTGCAGATGAACCAGAGCCAGTTCTCCCCCGCCCAGAGCAAAGCCGTGTTCTGGATAGGCGTCGGCGGCCTGATGTTCGTGCCGGTATTCAAGACGCTCACCCACCTGCCGCCGTTCGTCGGTGTGCTCCTCGTGCTGGGTGTGCTGTGGATAGTGACCGAGGTGTTCTACCGCGGCGTCAAGGTCAAGGACGGCATGAGCAAGCGTGTCTCGCGCCTGCTCTCGCACATCGACATGTCGACCATCCTCTTCTTCCTCGGCATACTGATGGCTGTGGCCTGCCTCGAGGAAGTGGGCGTGCTCAATAAGCTCGGTCAGGGCCTCAACGTCGCCTTCCACGGCAATCACTACCTCGTGACGGGCGTCATCGGCGTGCTCTCCTCCATCATCGACAATGTGCCCCTCGTGGCCGGATGCATGGGCATGTACCCCATAGCCCCGACGGGCGACTTTGCCACGGACGGCATCTTCTGGCAACTGCTCGCCTACTGCGCCGGCGTGGGCGGCAGCCTGCTCATCATCGGCAGCGCCGCCGGCGTAGTGGTGATGGGCTTGGAGAAAATCTCCTTCGGCTGGTATATGAAGCACGTCAGCTGGATAGCCTTCCTCGGCTACCTCTGCGGCATCCTCTCCTACTGGGTCATCAAGACGTTCATCTTCGTATAGTTCGCCACGCCACTAACGGGCTGAGGCGCAATTATGCCAGAAAAATTCCGACTCCGACTTTTCAGAACTACGGAGAGAATAACTCAGGAAAATTTGCTTTGCATAATCCTATACATCGGGAGCGGGACGACGAATCCCCGCTCCCGATTTGTTTTGCAGGAGAAGAATTGAAAGGCACCATTTGACGCGGCATATCAGATGGAGATTTCCCCAATAACTCTGTGGCTAATGATGGCGTTGTCTGGAAAATATTACCTTTGCATTGACGCAATAACATAATAGGAAACAATGGATACACCTGCATTACATAGATACGTAGTAAAGATGGGCATATCCAATGCCACCGACCTCAAATTTCTCAAAGAACTCGCCAAGCGCATGGGATGGACTTTCGAACACGTACGCCGCACAGAGCTCGACGAAGCCATCGAAGATCTGAAAACCGGACGTGTGCACAAAGCCAAGGACGTAGACGACCTGATGGCGCAACTCATGAAATGAGTGTGGCGTATGAACAAGATAGAGTATACCACTGGCTTTCCCGCTCATTCAAACGTTGCATCAAGCGCGGACTCGATGTGACTATCTTCGCACAAGCCATCAGACTCTTGCAGGCGTCGGGAACTTTGCCGGCCGAATACCGGCCCCATAAGCTTTCGGGCAAGTATGCCGACTATTGGGAATGCCACCTGCAACCCGACTGGCTACTGATATGGCTGCAAGACGACCACAGACTCGTGCTGCACCTTATTGACACCGGCACACACGCCGACTTGTTCTGACTTCTCTGTACAAACCATCATAATTGTCCCGCATAACAGGATACTCACATAGGACCTGAGTAAAATTACCTCAAATGTAGTTTCACTCGTCTCAAATGTAATTTTGGCCTTCTGGGGAGACTGTTTTTCAGATAGTTACACGGGGCCAAAAATCACCTCTGTAGACGCCTCTATTGCGAGCAAAGAGAATCAATAAGCGAGGCGCTAACTGGGAGGGCCGCTGCCCTCAGCGGCCAAGAGCGAGTCGGTAAATCTTACGTGCAGTAAGCGGCGATAAATTATGATAGCATATTCCTTCGCGCACGTTCTTATGCGGCGGACGGCCTCTGAGGGCAGGAGCCCTCCCAGTTATTTTTCGCTCATATGCAGAACACGAATCATACATCTATATGTTGTCATCCTCCTGCTCCGCTGGTATAACTTCTCCATCCGAAACAGCTGGCGCTGCCCACCATTTTGAAAAAAGCATTCCCCATTCTCTGAAAATCGTCCCGCATAACAGGATGCTCACATAGGACCTGAGTGAAATTACCTCAAATGTAGTTTCACTCGTCTCAAATGTAATTTTGGCCTCTGCGGGGCGCTGATTTACAGCTATTTGCAAAGGCTCCAAAATCGCCTTTCCCTGGGTCTGAGAATACGGAAGAAACGCCGTTCCGCGGGAGGCTATAGAAAGCGCAAGGCCGCCTTTCATGAGAAAGACAGCCTTGCGTTTATCATTTACGGAGGCGATGCTTCGCAGAGCGCTGCATGCGTCCGTTTCCGGGATCGCGCTGAAGGTGCGGAGGCGCGGAGATTACTCGGCCACGAGGTCCAGTTCAGCCATCGAGGCGAGATTGCCGCCGTCGAACGTGGCTAGCGCCTTGAAGAGCACGTAGCGGCCCTTGGCGGGGCGGACGAATTTGACCGTCTGCGGCGTCGTACTGCCGTCGAACGCGCCCTTGGCTACGGGAGCGCCCCACGTCTTGCCGTCGTTGCTGAAGTAGAGTTCGTAGTCCCTGATGATGCCGTTGTAGTTGTAGTCCTGGCGCGGCGTGTAGATGAAGCCTGCGGCCGTCGTGGCCTTGCCCAGATCTACCTGGATGAAGTGGGGATAAGGCTTCTCAGCGGGTTTGTATTGGCTGTGCCAGATGGTCTCCAACTTGCCGTCGATGGCGTTGGCGGCGGCTTCATGGCCCGGTTCCTCGCTGTCGAAGGCCACCACGCGCCATCCGCTCTTGTCCACCTTGGCGATGACATTCGCCTCGGTCACCATGCTGCGGTTCTTGCCGTCGATGCTGGAGTAGGCGTATATCCTGCCGCTGCGGGCGATGGAGAATGGGCCCGTGTAAGCGGTGTAGCGGCGGCCGTCGGTGCTGTAGTAGATCTTGGCGCCCTTTGTGTCGCAGCCCATGGAGACCTTGTTGTCGCCGATGTTCATCTTCACGGGCATGCTGGCGAAGGCGTCCACACGCGATCTCGCGGTGAGCTGACTGTCGTCGAGCTTAGAGTCGATGGGACGGATGACGAAGCACATCACGGTCGTGGCGGCGCGGAGCTCATACTTGGGCAGCACGTCGGGACCGCAGCTCGCGTTGCCGAGGGCGCGGTTGGCGGCGTCGATGCTCACCACCGTCTTGTCGGTAAACGGTACCTCGTAGGGATGGCGGGCGCGACGGCCGGCGTCGATGTAGAAGTCCTCCGGTCTCCAGTGGCCCACGGTGGCGGACATGCGGCCGGGCGTGGTCACCATGATGCCGCGGCCGTCGTTGTCGGTGAGCGCTATGTAGCGCACGTCCTCCTTGTTGCCGTTCTCCTGCGGCAGGACGAATCCCGTCCACTGCTTAGTCACGGTGCTGTGGTAGAGACCCGGGAAGCAGGACTCCTTGCGGTCGGCATAGTTGTCCCAGGGTCCGCGGCCGTACCATGTGTAATTCTCATAGGCGGCGGGCATCTCGAGGCGGTAGCCTATGCGCGGCAGCACGGCGCCCTTGTTCTGCGGGTCGATAACGGAGGCCACGGCAATGGTGCCATCGGAGAAAATGTGATATTCCATATTGGTGGTAAAGGCTGTGCCGCCGCGACCGGTGTAGACATTGCTCACGGAGAGGCGGATGCTGCCGTCGGCGGCCTTGACGGTCTTCCACTGGCCGGCCTTGACGGTCAGGTTCCTGAGGCCCGCAGCGTCCCAGTCGTGCATGTGCGCCTTGTCATTGTCCGTCGGGGCGCGGAAGGCGTTGAGGCGGAGGCTGTCGAGCATCTGGCGGCCGCCGCGCTCGTAGCTGACTATCTGGCCGGTGGTGCGCGAGAAGACGGCGCGGAAGTCAGGGCCGCTCACGGTGATGTCGGCCGGTCTGGCGTCCGCTACGGTCAGCGCTCCGGCCTTGGTCTCAGGCTTTGTACCGATGCCGTCTCCGCCCCGGAGGGTGAACTGCTCTGCGGCGACCTCGTAGCCGGCCTCGGCCCACGGGGTAGCCTGCTTCTGCGTGACGCTGAAGCGCACGGCATAGTCGGAGTGGACGTCGGCGTCCGGGGGCAACAGGCTGCCGAGGCTTATCTCACGGCTTCCGCCGCCCGGCACATCGAGGCTGCCGAGGTCGCGCTGAGAGATGATAATGCCGTCCTTCAGCACACTCATGCGGAAGTCATACTGGCTCAGATTGGCGAACGCCATCTTGTTTTTGACGAGGAATTTGCCGCTGAGGCTGTCCTGCATCACAAAGTCGGCGGGCTGATAAATCTTCTTGACATTGAGAGCCTTGGCGGAGTAGGTATCATCGGCAAATACGACGCCGTTGGTGCAGAAGTTGGCGTCGTTGGGATAGTCGTTGAAATCGCCGCCGTAGGCCCAGTACTGTCCCTTGCCGCCCGGCACGGGCATCAGGAGGCCCTGGTCCTTCCAGTCCCAAATGAATTCGCCCGCCAGGGCGGGATATTTCTCGTAGAGGTTGTAATACTCGCGCTGATTGCCCATAGCGTTGCCCATGGAGTGGGTGTTCTCGCACTGCACATGAGGCCGTGGCTTCTCGCCGCGGGCGGCCTCAGCTGCCCTCTCCTTGCCGACGCTCTCGATGTAGTTGACATTGGCGTACATGGTGCTCGTCACGTCGCTCCACTGGGAGTTGCCCTCATAGTGGCGCAGGCGTGTGGGGTCGAGCGCGTGGATGGTGTCGGAGATGGCTTTGAAATTCTCGCCCGGACCGCTCTCGTTACCGAACGACCACATGAAGATGCAGGCATGATTGCGCATCCAGAGCACGTGGTTGACATTGCGCTCCACCATGGGGGCGCGGAAGAGCGGCACACTGGAGAGGCCCATGTTGCCGTGGCACTCCAGGTTCGCCTCGGCCAGCACATAGAGGCCCAGGCTGTCGCACATGTCGTAGAAGTAGGGATTGTCGGGGTAATGGCTGGTGCGGATGGCGTTGATGTTGAGGCGCTTCATCAGCAGGAGGTCCCTGAGCGTCTCCTCAGGGGTGATGGTGCGCCCGCCCTCGCAGCTGAAGTCGTGGCGGTCCACGCCGTGGATCTTGATGGGCTTGCCGTTGATGGTGATGGCGCCCTCGGCGTTGACGCCCACCATCTTGATGCCGAGCTTCTGCGAGCGGATATCCACCGTCTTACCATTTTCCTTAAGTTCGATAATCAGGTCGTAGAGATAGGGCTGCTCGGCGCTCCATAGCTTGGCGCCAGGGATATTGATGTCGCTGCTCACCATGTTGCCGGCAAGGTTTTTGAGCGGGATGTTGGCGTTATAGACCACATTCCCCTTGTCGAGCAGTTTTACGCAGTATTCGCCCTTCCTGAGCTCCTTGCCGGTGATGTCCGCCTTCACGGTCACCTTGGCGGAGCCGTCATTGTTGATCGCGGAGGTCCAGGCGAAGTAGTCCCTGATCTGTGTCTTCGGGGCCGACCAGAGGAACACGTCGCGCATGATGCCCGTCATACGCCAGTAGTCCTGGTCCTCGAGGAACGAACCCGAGGTGAAGCGGTATACCTGCACTGCGATGCTGTTGACGCCGGGCTTCACATAGGGGGTGACCTTAAATTCGGAAGGCGTGTACGAGTCCTCCGCGTAGCCGACGAATTGGCCGTTGACCCAGACATAGAAGCCGTGGCCTGCGCCGTTGAAGCGCACATACACATCGCGGCCCTTCCATGTGGCGGGCAGGGTGAAATTGCGGCGGTAGCTCCCGACGGGGTTCTTCATGCTGTTGTTATACTCGAAATTGTCCGGGCGGTCGGCCATGACGCTGTAGGTCTTGGGGTCGTAGGTGAACGGGTAGCGGACATTGGTGTAGAGCGGCTTGTCCCAGCTTTTGCCATGGCGCACGCCGTAGACCTGCCACGTGGAGGGCACCGTGATATCGTCCCAGGCGGAGTCGTCGTAGCCCGGGCTCTCGAAGCCAGCGGGCTTCTTCGCAGGGTCGGGCACCCAGTGGAACTTCCACGTCCCGTCAAGTGAGAGGTAATAGGGTGAGAGGGCGTTGCGGTGGGCCAGAGCCGTCTTCTCGTCGGGCATGGGGATGGCCAGAGTGTGCGCCTTCTCCCTGTTGACCTGAAAGACGCTCACGTCGTCCCATTCACGGCCTGTCTGAGCTCCGGCGCTGAGGCAGAACATCGCCAGCACCGGCATCGTAATCAGAAATCGCGTATTCATTCTATTTTTTTACAAGTTGATGTGCAAATGTAGCCAAATTATTGCACACTGCGCCGCGATATGAGAAATAGTTGAACCACATACGGATGCAAGGGATGACATCCGGGGAGAAGGAAGGGCTAAGTCGCGGAAATTTTGTAATTTCGCGCAGATATAAGCTGCAAGCCGAGGCAAGTCCCGTGCTTCTACTTTCAGATTACTATATGGCAGAAGAAACTAACGACAAATTACCTTTGGAGCAGAACAATGAGCCTGCCCCCGAGTATAACGATGACAGTATACGCCATCTGGACGGCACGACGCACATACGTATGCGCCCGGGCATGTATATAGGCCGCCTCGGCGACGGTTCCCACTCGGACGACGGCATCTATGTCCTGCTCAAGGAGACGATAGACAACTCGGTCGACGAATTCAAGATGAACGCCGGCAAGCGCATCGACGTGAACACCTACGACGATATGGCTGTGTCGGTGAGGGACTACGGGCGCGGCATCCCTCAGGGCAAGCTCATCGAGGCGGTGAGCATGCTCAACACGGGCGGCAAGTATGACACCAAGGCCTTCAAGAAGAGCGTCGGCATGAACGGCGTGGGCTCCAAGGCGGTCAACGCGCTGAGCGAGAAATATGTCGTGAGTTCCTTCCGCGAGGGCACGGTGCGCACGGCCGTCTTCGGGCGCGGCAAACTAACGGAGGACACCACCGAGAGCACGACGGAGGAGAACGGCACGTATGTCTACTTCAAGCCCGACGACATGCTCTTCAAGAACTACCGCTTCCACGAGGAGTTCATCGAGACAATGCTGAGGAACTATACCTACCTCAATACCGGGCTCACGATCATGTTCAACGGCCACAGGATACAGAGCCGCAACGGGCTGGAGGACATGCTCACGGATAATATGACCACACGGGCGCTCTACCCCATCATCCACCTCTCGGGCCCCGACATCGAGATAGCCTTCACGCACACCAACCAGTACGGCGAGGAATACTACTCCTTCGTCAACGGCCAGCACACCACGATGGGCGGCACACACCAGAGCGCGTTCAAGGAGCATCTGGCCCGCACCATCAAGGAGTTCTACGGCAAAAACTTCGACTATCAGGACATCCGCAACGGCATAGTGGGCGCCATCGCCATCAATGTCGAGGAACCGCAGTTTGAGAGCCAGACCAAGATAAAGCTCGGCTCGCTGAACATGAGTCCCGACGGCGTGAGCGTCAACAAATATATCGGCGACTTCATCAAGGAGAACCTGGACAATTACCTCCACAAGAACACCGAGGTGGCGGACATCATGCTCGAGAAGATACAGATGTCCGAGCGCGAGCGGAAGGCGATGGCCGGCGTGACGAAGCTCGCCCGCGAGCGGGCCAAGAAGGCCAACCTCCACAACCGCAAACTGCGCGACTGCCGCATCCACTACAACGACTCCCGGGGCGAGCATCAGGAGGACAGCTGCATCTTTATCACCGAGGGCGACTCCGCATCGGGTAGCATCACCAAGAGCCGCGACGCCAACACGCAGGCCGTATTCTCCCTCAGGGGCAAACCGCTCAACAGCTACGGCCTGACCAAGAAGGTGGTCTACGAGAACGAGGAATTCAACCTCCTGCAGGCTGCGCTCAACATCGAGGACGGCCTCGACGGCCTGCGCTACAACAAGGTCATCGTGGCCACCGATGCCGATGTGGACGGCATGCACATCCGGCTGCTGATGATCACGTTCTTCCTGCAGTTCTTCCCCGACCTCATCAAGAAGGGCCATGTCTACATCCTCCAGACGCCGCTCTTCCGTGTGCGCAACAAGAAGAAGCGCCAGGCGCCGCGCCCGGATGTGCACATCGATGATAATGCCGCCGGCGCCGCAGTGCTCAAAAAGAAGCGCAGCGACGGAAGGTCCGAGTTTGAGACCATCTACTGCTACAACGACGAGGAGCGCCGCGCCGCCATCCGCCGCCTGCAGCCCTCGCCCGAGATCACGCGCTTCAAAGGCCTCGGCGAGATCTCTCCCGACGAGTTCCGCCACTTCATCGGGCCCGAGATGAGGCTCGAGCAGGTCACGCTCAGCAAGGCCGACAATGTTCAGGAGATGCTGTCCTACTACATGGGCAAGAATACGGCCGAGCGGCAGAACTTTATCATAGACAATCTCGTAGAGGAGGAAGACCGTCCCGAATATCTCGAGAGCGAATAAAAGAGTAAATCACATCACAATGGAGCGAGCAGCTATTTTCCCCGGTACATTCGACCCCTTTACCATCGGCCACGAGGCCATCGTCAGGCGCGGGCTTTCCCTCTTCGACCACATCTACATCGGCGTGGGCGTCAACAAGGAGAAATCGGTCATCGAAGAGACGGCCAAGCGCGTGGAGACCATCCGCCGCTACTACCGCGACGAACCGCGAGTCAGTGTTGAGAGCTATTACGACCTGACCATCGATTTCGCCCGCCGCAAGAACGCCAAGTTCATCCTCCGCGGCCTCCGCTCCGTGAGGGACTTCGAATACGAGCGCGACATGGCCGACATGAACCGCCGCCTGACGGGCATCGAGACGGTCATCCTCTTTACCGAGCCCCCGCTCGCGGCCATCTCCTCCTCCGTCGTGCGCGACCTCATCTCCCACGGCATGGACGTCTCCGACCTTCTGCCCCACTAAGGAAGGCGCGGCAGAGGCAGGGCACACAAGGACATCCCCATCCCCTTATGGGGCGCAGCGCCGCGAGGCGCAGGGAATATGAACAGGCATACTAACACACGTAAATAATATATAAGAGAGCGAATGAACCATCTTCTCAAGAGAATACAGTCATCCCTGGCGACAGCGGCCGTGATCGTAGCGGGCTGCGCAATGCTGACCTCCTGCTACAAGGACGCGCCGCTCGGCTCCGAGTGTGACATTCTGCGGGCTAAGGTCAGCGTAGCGGCCCCGACAGAGATGTTCTACAATCTGAGCGACACCACCGTCGAGGTACTCTCCACCGACAGCACCGTTACCTTCACCGTGAGAAACAGCGCCGACCTCAGCGCGCTGGCCCCCACCTTCGACATTACGAAGGGCTCCGTCATCTCGCCCGCGAGCGGCAGCGTTCACGACTTCAGCAACGGGCCCGTGACCTACACCGTGACCTCGGAGAACAAGACCTGGCACCGCACCTACCGCGTGGCCTTCAACCGTGTGACACGCAGCATCAACGACACCACCTGCCTCGACTTCGAGCACTTCAGCCTCGAGAGCTCCGGCCACAAATACTATGTCTGGCAGCGTCTCCTCGAGGACGGCACACTCTCCTCCGACTGGGGCACAGGCAATGCGGGATTTAATCTGAGCATGGGCAGCGCCAAGCCCAACGAGTATCCCACCGTGCCCGACCCGGATGGTATCGACGGCTACTGCGCCCGTCTCACGACGCGCTCCACAGGGCCCTTCGGCGAGATGTACAACAAGCGCATAGCGGCGGGCAACCTGTTCCTCGGCTCCTTCGACATGGCGTCCGTGCTCATCAACCCGCTCAAGGCTACGCGCTTCGGCGTGCCCTACGACGCCTCCCCGCTCAAGTTTACCGGCTACTACAAATACACCCCCGGCCCCAAGTTTATCGACAAGTCGGGCCGCGAGATCGTGGGCCGCACGGACAGCGCGGCTGTCTACGCCGTGTTCTACCGCAATCACGACGCCGACGGCAACGCCATGGTGCTCTACGGCGACAATGTCAAGACGAGTCCGCTCGTCGTGGCCATAGCCGACACCAAATATCTGGCTCCAACGACGGAGTGGACGCCCTTTGAGGTCACGTTCACCTACCTCTCCGAGCCCGACGCCAAACTGCTTGCAGAGCGCGGCTATTCGCTGGCCGTCGTATTCTCCTCCTCGAGTGAGGGCGATAAGTTTATGGGCGCCGTGGGCAGCTGTCTGATGGTAGACAAGGTAAGAATAATAAGCACCAAAGAAGAATAACCGCATTATGAAATACAGGATAATCACACTGTTTCTCAGCCTCGCCTTCGCGACGACCGTCAGCGCGGAGAGCTTCCTCAGTTCGCTCGAGTACGACGCCATGCTGGGATTCTCGCTCGGCGGCACGGCCCCCGTGGGCCTTCCCTCCTCCATCCGCCACCTCAACAGCTACCGCCCCGCGCCCAACTTCCGTCTGGGCGCAGGCGCCGCACACATGTTCTCCTCTTCATGGGGCATAAGCTCGGCGCTCATTGTGGAGAACAAGGGAATGAAGACCGACGCCCGCGTGGAGGACTACCACATGACGATGACACGCGGCGGGGAGCAGCTCGAAGGACGCTTCTGGGGCGATGTGGAGACCAATGTCACCGAGTGGATGTTCACGGTGCCCGTGCAGGCGGCTTTCAAGACGGGTGATTTCCGCTTCCGCCTCGGCCCGTATGTGTCCCTGCTCTTTGACAAGCGGTTTAAGGGCCACGCCCACGACGGCTACCTCCGTGTGGGCAATCCCACCGGTGCCAAGATGATCATCGGCAACGACTCCGAGACCAACGGGCAGTACAACTTCTCCTCCAACATGCGCTCCTGGCAGTGGGGCATGGACCTCGGCGCCGATTGGTATGTGCGCCGCAGGCTCGGCATCGCCGCCGACCTGAGCTGGGGCCTGAGCGGCGTGCACAAGAGCAGCTTCAAGACCATCGAGCAGACCCTCTACCCCATCTACGGCACACTGGCGCTCATCTACCGCATACATTAGAATAACAGACAGCAATCATTTATATACATATCAGACATGAGAAAATTCTACTTATTAGCCATCACACTCCTGATGCTGGGCGCAACGCCCGCAATGGCCGAAGATTTCACGGACACCATCACGGTGAATGTGAACGGCGTAGTCACGGGCCAGACGGCCACCATCTCCGTAACCCCGGGCACTGACGGCACAAGCACCTTCGTGCTCAAAAACTTTGTCCTGAAGGCCGGCGGCCAGAGCCTCGGCGTGGGCACCATCACCCTCAACGGCGTCGCCACCACCGAGAGCAACGGTGTCACCAGTTACACCACAAGCCAGACCATCAAGATCGCTGCAGGCGACGACCCCTCCATCACGACATGGATGTCGGCCTTCCTGCCTCCCATCCCCGTCAACCTCAACGCCGAGCAGACCGGCAGCAGCCTCTATGCCGTTATAAACATCGACCTGAGCTCCGCAATGGGCCAGGTGATACAGGTGGTGTTCGGCGACGGCGGTTATCAGATCGCCGGCTCCGGATTTGAGGATTACACAAGCTATAGCGTAAAGACTCTGGGCGGCAGCATTACCGTCGAAGAGCCTCTCCACTGGCATTCGTTCGCCTCTGCCGGCGGCAACTTTGCAGCGGCAGCCAACCTCTTCTCGAGCAATCAGCACACCTATCCCTCCGACATTGTCCGCCCGGGCTCCGCAGGACAGAAGAGTGTGCTCGTCGTGGCCTCCAACGCCCTCGGCATCGTGGCCAACGGCACCATCACCACGGGCCGCATGAATGCGGGCGCCATGGTAGCCACCGATCCGAACAATCACGCCGAGCTCGACATGAGCAAGGAGGACAAGGACGCCGCCGGCGACCCTTACTACACGACGCTCAAGGGACAGCCCGACAGCCTGACGCTCTGGGTCAAGTTCCGCCAGGGCACAGCAAATGCTGACTATCCCTACGCTACTGTCAGCGCGGCCATCACGGACGGCACCTACTATCAGGATCCGCAGGACGACGGCAAGACTTATACTAATGTGCTGGCCACGGCCAAGGACAATCAGATAGCCTCCAACGGCTATGTATGGCAGCGCATCGCCGTGCCCTTCAACTATGTCGACAACAGCGTGGAGGGCAAGGCCATCCTCGTGACCATCTCCACCAACGCCGGCGCCGGTCAGGGCTCCGCTACCGACTCGCTCTATGTCGACGATGTGGAACTCATCTACAACGGCGCCCTCGCCTCAGCTACCGTCAAGGGCCAGCCCGTGACGCTCGTGGACAGCGTGAGCGACTACACCCTGCCCGGCATCACTTCCCTCTCGCTCGCCGACGTCGATGTCACCCCCAACGGCCATGCCGCCAAGGTCAGCAAGACCATCGAGCAGAACGGCAACGACGCCACAGTGACCGTCAAGGTGACCTCGCAGGACCTGCTGAAGTCCAACACATACCACTTCACTGCCAAGGGCGCAGTGGTCGGCATCAACGAGGCTAAGACCTCCGCCACCGACAGGGTTAAGGCCTTCTACGACCTCTCCGGCGTGCGCCTCAACGCCGAGCCCGCCGCAGGCGTGTACATCAAGGTGTACGAGAGCGGCAAGGCTGTCAAGGTAATGAAGTAAATCTCCGTCGCAACCCTTTCGACCGGCATCTGTGGAAAGCCTTCCGGCAAATCCGCAGAATGCCTTTCGGCAAATCCGCAGCGATAAGCCGGATAACATATCGGTCCCCGTGAGCGCAGAAGCTCCCGGGGGCCGAATTCGTTGTACGCACAACCGCCGCTACTTAAGATATTTATCTAAGATTGCTTGTTTGTTATTATCATATTCAGACATGCATTTTTCCAATTCATTAAATTCCTCGTCATAGGATGAAATTTTACCAACTAAAAAGCGCGGCGATAGCTGGGAGGGCCGCTGCCCTCAGCGGCCGCATGCCCAATAGGGGCAATGCGCGAAGTAATTTGGCGATGCAAGCATTAGCATGTTTCGTTCTTATGACCGCATGAAAGACAGAGTTGCGCATGCCCATTATATCCCTCCATACCTTATGCGGCGGCCGGCCCCTGAGGGCAGGGGCCCTCCCAGTTATTTTTTGCCCATACGCATTATCGAGCATTTCTTCGCGCATCTATGCGGCGGCTGGCGGGCCGCGCTGCAGCGGTCCTCCCAGCTATTTCTCGCGCTTTGCATAATCGTGCTTGTGGACTCCCTGCTATTTCTCGCGCATACGCAAACACGAATCATAGTTATAGATGTAGTCATCCTCCTGTACAGCTGATATAACTTCGCCATTCGAAAATCCCACACTTTTTCCGCATTTTGAAAAAGGGATGCCCCACATTTCAAAAAACCTTCCGCATACGCGGATACTCACATAGGACCTGAGGGAAAACACCTCAAATGTAGTTTCACTCGTCTCAAACATAGTTTTGGCCTTTTGGGAGCGCTGTTTTTCAGACATTTACAAAGGTCCTAAAATCGCCCTTTCCGGGGTCGCAGAAATGTATATTTTATACCATTTCTCTCATTTCGGCAGATACGAAATGAGAGAAGAAAATAGATGAGCGCGCGATAGCTGGGAGGGCCGCTGCCCTCAGCGGCCGCATGCCCAATAAGGGCAATGCGCGAAGTAATTTGCGATACAAGGAGCCCACGATAGACAGAGAGACGCTTAGCACATTATACCTTCTTTTACTTTATGCGGCGGCTGGAGGGCCGCGCTGCAGCGGTCCTCCCAGCTAAGGCGTCCCAAATATAATGCCCTCATTCACCTGCCACGCTATTATAACTTCGCCATTCGAAAATCTCACACTTTTTCCGCATTTTGAAAAAGGGATGCCCCACATTTCAAAAAACCTTCCGCATAACAGGATACTCACATAGGACCTGAGGGAAAACACCTCAAATGTAGTTTCTCTCGTCTCAAACATAGTTTTGGCCTTCCGGGAGCACTGTTTTTCAAATAGTTACATAGGGCCCAAAATCGACCTTTCCGGGGGTAGCAAAAGCGGGTATCCAGTACGCTTCCGCATTGCCCCGCACGAAGGCTGGGCTCACTGATATTGTAGGATTATATGGGTAAATTAATATGCGCGGCGTTAACTGGGAGGGCCGCTGCCCTCAGCGGCCGGGAGCGAGTCGGTAAATCTAATGAGCGGCCAAGCGGCAAGGGATTCGCATCGCGCATTCCTTCGCGCACTTTCTTATGCGGCGGACGGGCCGCGCTGCCGCTGCCCTCCCAGTTATTTTTCGCGCTTTGCATAATCGCGCGCTCCTTCGCGCACTTTCTCTCGCGCGGCGGAAAGAATGCAATAAGGTAGTAGGAGGTATTCTATAAAATAGCAGATGGGATTTTTATAAGAAGGCAGGGGCTACAGGTGCTCCAGTGCTTCCTCTTCCTTAAGAAAGCGCAGTCCGTGCTTAGCACGCGCTCTTACAGGTGCTCGCGAATGACTTCGGCCTTCACGATGCGCACGTCGGTCTTCGGGCGGTCGTGGCGGTCGGTGCGCACATTCTGTATCTTCTCCACTGTCTCGAGCCCGTCGGTCACTTCACCGAAGACGGTATACGCGCCGTCGAGCCACGGTGTGCCGCCGACCTTCTCATAGTCCCCGAGGATGTTGTCGGGCACTTCAAACTGCCAGTCGCTGTTCTCGCGCATCGATTGCTGATAGTTCTCTATCTGATCCGTGGTCTGTCGTTTGCCCCACACGATGTAAAACTGTGAGCCGGAGGAGCGCATCTCGGGGTTGACATCGTCGCCCTCGCGGGCTGCGGCCAGTGCGCCGCGCTTGTGGTAGTGGGCGGGATAGAGTATCTCCTCGTGGATGGTATAGCCGGGGCCGCCTTCGCCGAGAAGGGTGCCGGCGGCGGCATTGCGCGTGTCGGGATCGCCCGCCTGAATCATAAAATCGGCGATGACGCGGTGGAAAAGCAGGCCGTCGTAGTATTTCTCGCGGACGAGCTTGAGAAAGTTGTCGCGGTGGAGGGGTGTGTCATTGTAGAGGGCCACGGTGATGTCGCCTGCGGTCGTGGTGAAGCGAACCAGGGCGCAGCTGTCGAGATTGCCGGCCATGAGCGGGAGCGGCAGCAGGGCGAGGAGAAGCAGGAAGCGGCGGAGAGCGGTCATCTACGGGAGGATTGTGGTGCCGCTGTCGAGAGCGAGGCTGGAGGCCGAGGTGATAACGACGCGCTTTACGCCAGCCTCCACGGCGCCGAGGGCGTTCTCTATCTTGGGTATCATGCCGCCGCTGATGGTGCCGGCGTCGACGAGGCCGCGGAAGTCGGCGCGGTGTATCTCGGGGATGACGGTGCTCTCGTCGTCGGGGTTGGTGAGCACACCGGCCTTCTCGAAGCAGTAGACGAGCGTCACATCACAGAGCGCGGCGAGGGCGCGGGCCGTAGAGGCGGCAATGGTGTCGGCGTTGGTGTTGAGCAGTGTGGTGTGGCCGTCGAAAGAGAGCGGCGCGATGACGGGCGTGATGCCGGCGTCGAGGATAGTCATGAGGCGCTCCGCATCGACGCGGTCGATGTCGCCCACAAAGCCGTAGTCGACGGGCGTGGCGGGGCGACGGTGAGCGATGATAACACCGCAGTCGGCGCCGGTGATACCCAGCGCGCACTCTCCGCGGGCCTCGAGGGCGGCCACGATGCGCTTGTTGACGAGCCCACCATAGACCATGGTCACCACCTCGAGCATGTCGCTGTCTGTGACACGGCGGCCGGCGATCATTTGCGTCTTAAGCCCTAAGCGCGAGGCGATGGCCGTGGCGGTGCGCCCGCCGCCGTGCACGAGAATCTTGGGCCCCTCCACCCTCACGAAGCGCGAGAGAAGGCCGTCGAGGGCGGCGGCGTCTTCGACAACGGCGCCGCCCACCTTGATCACTGTAACATTATTTTTCATCGTCCTTGTCCTCCTGCTTCTCTGACTTTTTATCCTTATAACGCACGCGGTCGTTCTCGCGGTAGAGGTCCTCGTCGTTGAGCTCGAGGTAGGTGTAGCCGTAGAGGCCGCTGCGATAGTTGGCGAGGAACTCGTTGCCCTCGGAGATGGAGATCTTGCCGGCGAGCTCGGCACGCTTTACCCATGTCTCGAGCCTGCGCTGGAGGCGCTTGGGGTCGTACTGCACATAGTCGAGCACCTCGGCCACTGTCTCGCCCTCTATGACACGGTCGATGCTGTAGCCATTGTCCGTGACGGTGACGTGGACGGCGTTGGTGTCGCCGAAAAGGTTGTGCATGTTGCCCAGAATCTCCTGATAGGCGCCCACGAGGAACACGCCGACATAGTAGCGCTCGCCGCGGTGGATGGTGTGCATGGGGATGTAGGCGGTCTGCTGCATCGAGTTGACGTACTGGGTGATCTTGCCGTCGCTGTCGCAGGTGATGTCCTGGAGCGTCACATTGCGCTCGGGGCGCTCGTCGAGGCGCTGGATGGGCATGACGGGGAAGAGCTGGTCGATGGCCCACGAGTCGGGAAGGCTCTGGAAGAGGGAGAAATTGCAGAAATACTTGTCGGCCAGCAGGCGGTCGAGGCTGCGGAGCTCGTCGGGGACGTGCTTCTGTGTGTGGACCATGCTGTTGACCTCGCGTGTGATGCTCCAGTAGAGGCTCTCTATCTGGGCGCGCGTCTTGAGGTCGATGATGCCGTGGTCGAAGAGCTCGAGGGCCTCCTCTCTCATCTGCTCGGCGTCGTGCCAGTCCTCGAGCATGGAGCGCGGAGTGAGCTTGTCCCATATCTCGGAGAGGTCGCGCACCAGCTGATGGTCGTCGGGGCCGGCCTCAAAGTCCTCGCTCATCTGCGGCTGCGAGGCGACGTCGGTCACCTCGAGCACCAGGACACTATGATGGGCCGTCAGCGAGCGCCCTCCCTCGGTGATGATATTGGGATGGGGGATGGAGTTGCGGTCGGCAGCGTCGACGAAGGTGTAGACGCAGTCGTTGACATATTCCTGAATGGAGTAGTTGACAGAGCTCTCGGAATTGCTGGAGCGGGTGCCGTCGTAATCGATGCCGAGGCCTCCGCCGCAGTCGACGAACTCGATGTTGAAGCCCATGGCGTGGAGCTGCACGAAAAACTGCGAGGCCTCTCTGAGCGCCGACTGGATGCGGCGTATCTTGGTGATCTGGCTGCCGATGTGGAAGTGGATGAGCTTGAGGCAGTCCTCCATGCCGCGCCGCTTGAACATCTCGGCGGCCTCGAGGAGCTCGCTGGAGTTGAGGCCGAACTTGCTGGCGTCGCCGCCGCTCTCTTCCCATTTGCCGGCGCCCGAGGAGGCGAGCTTGATGCGGATGCCTATCTTGGGTCTCACCTTGAGCGCGCGGGCGGCCTCGAAGATGCGCTCCAGCTCGTCGAGCTTCTCGGCCACGAGGAACACCTTCTTGCCCATCTTCTGCGCCAGCAGCGCCAGTTCTATGTAGCTCTGATCCTTGTGGCCGTTGCAGATGATAAGGCTGTCGGAGTCCATGTTGGTGGCCAGCACTGCGTGGAGCTCGGGCTTGCTGCCGGCCTCGAGGCCGATGTTGTAGCGTTTGCCGTGGCTGATGATCTCCTCCACGACGGGGCGCATCTGATTGACCTTAATGGGGTAGACAATGAAATGCTCGGCCTTGAAATTGTATTCGCGGGCGGCCTTCTGGAAGCAGGTGGCTGTCTTCTCGATCCTGTTGTCGATGATGTCGGGGAAACGCAGGAGCACGGGGGCCGTGATATTGCGCCGGTCGAGCTCGTCCATGAGTTCCTTGAGATCGATAGCCACGCCGTCCTTGCGCGGAGTGACATAGACGTGTCCCTTCTCGTTGATGTTATAGTAATTTACGCCCCAGCCGTTGATGTTATAAAGCTCGGCCGAGTCTTCCACACGCCATTTTTTCATTGTCGCTTTCTGTTTAGTACGGAAATGATATTGTCGCTCAATATGTCTACTTTGTCTTTGGTTTCGAGGGGCGATACCTCCTCTATGTGCTTTGCTTTCATGTAAAAGGGCTCTCTGGCAGCGAGCTGCTCCGTCACGAATGTGCGCAGCTCTTCAGGCGATTTGCCCTCGAGGAGCGGGCGCTTGCCTTTGCTGATGGCGAGATGGCGCAGGATGGTGTCGACGGAGGCTCTGAGGTAGACGGTCTCCGAAACGCTGTTGAGATAGTCCATGTTGTCGAAGAAACAGGGCGTGCCGCCGCCTGCGGAGAGCACAATGTCCTCAAACTCGGCCGCTTCGTGGAGCATGCGGCGCTCCATGTCGCGGAACGCGGCCTCGCCCCGCTCGCGGAAGATGTCCGGGATGCTGGTGTGGAAGCGCTCCTCGATATACCAGTCCAGGTCGTAGAAACTGATGCCGAGCTTGCGGGCTATGGCGCGGCCCACAGTGGTCTTGCCGACGCACATATAGCCGACGAGGGTGATGCTCTTCATCTCACTTCGCCGCTTTAGCCCTTGCGCCGGCCTTGCCGCGGGCTGTGCGCGCTGTGCGTGCCCCGCCTGCGGCCCTCTTACGGCCTGTGGGCTCCGGCGCAGCGTTGACGATCTGCATGCACTGCTCGTAGGTCAGCGAGGCAGCCTCGGCTTTCTGTTCCTTGGTGAGGCGGTAGTTCTTGTCCTTGTAGTGGATATAGGGGCCATAAGGGCCGTTCATCACTTCCAGTTCGGGATCCTCCGCATATTGCTTCATGTGGCGTTTGGCTTCGGCCTCACGCTTATCGAGAATCATCTGCTCCGCCTCCTCGAGCGTCACCTTCATCGGGTCCATGCCCTTGGGAAGCGACGCATAGAGCTTATCGTGATGGACATAGGGCCCGAAGCGGCCGGTGCCCACGCTTATCGTCTTGCCCTCAAACTCGCCCAAGGTGCGGGGCAGCTTGAACAGGTCGAGCGCCTCTTCGAGCGTGATGGTCTCATAGTTCTGGTCCTTGCGTATCGTAGCGAAGGAGGGCTTCTCCTCGTCCTCGGCGGTGCCTATCTGCACCATGGGGCCGTAGCGGCCTATCTTGACGCTCACGGGCTTTCCGGTCTTGGGGTCTGTGCCCAGCAGGCGCTCGCCCACCTTGCGGCCGTCCTTGCTCTCCATCGACTTTTTGACCTCGGGCTCGAAGTGCTTGTAGAAGTCCTTCATCAGGCCCGTCCACTCCCTGTGGCCCTCGGCCACCTCGTCAAACTGTTTCTCGACGTCGGCGGTAAAGTTGTAGTCCATGATCTCGGGGAAATCCTCCTTGAGGAAATCGGTGACCACCTGCCCCACGGGCGTAGGGATGAGCTTGCCCTTGTCCGAACCGGTAGTCTCCGTGGCCGTGCGCTCGCTCACCTTGCCGTCCTGGAGCGTGAGCACGGTGTAGGGGCGCTTGGTGCCCTCCTTATCGCCGCGCACTACATAGCCCCTCTGCTGGATGGTGCTGATGATGGGGGCGTAAGTGGACGGGCGGCCTATACCGAGCTCCTCCATCTTGTGGACAAGCGAAGCCTCATTGTAGCGCGGTGGATGCTGGGTGAAGCGCTCCGTAGCCGTGACGCTCTCTGCCGTGGGGCGGTCGCCCTTCCTGAGCGGCGGGAGCAGACGCGCTTCGTCGCGCGAAAGGGTATTGCTGTCCGCATTAGCATCGTCATCGCCCTCGCGATAGACATGCAGGAAGCCGTCAAACTTGATAGCCTCGCCGCTGGCCACAAAGCGCTCGGGGGATGTGGAGATGCTGATCTCGGCCTGCGTCTTCTCGATCTCGGCGTCGGCCATCTGGCAGGCTATGGTGCGCAGCCAGATGAGGCGGTAGAGCTTTTTAAGCTGCGGAGTGCCTGTCCCGAGCTCGTGGCGCGACATCGACGTGGGACGGATGGCTTCGTGGGCCTCCTGAGCCCCTTTGCTGTGAGTGGTGAACTTCCGCGGCCTGCTGTAGCGCTCGCCGAGATTGGAGATAATCTCCTTCTTGCACTGTCCCAGGCAGAGCGTGGAGAGGTTGACCGAGTCGGTACGCATATATGTGATGTAGCCCTCCTCGTAGAGAGTCTGGGCCAAGCTCATGGTAAGGGAAACGGGGAAACCGAACTTGCGCACGGCCTCCTGCTGCATCGTCGAAGTGGTGAACGGCGGGGCGGGACTGCGCTTCTGCGGCTTGACGGCCACGTCGGCCACCTCGTAGTCGGCGCCATTAATGGTGTCGAGGAATGCGCGCGCCTCAGCCTCGCTACTGAAGCGGTGGCCGAGCTCGGCGCCGAATGAGCGCCCGTCGAGGGTAAACACGGCCGTCACGCGGTAGAAGGGCTCGCTTTTGAACTCGCTGATCTCGCGCTCCCGCTCCACGATGAGCCTCACGGCCACGCTCTGCACTCTGCCGGCAGAGAGCGACGGGCGCACCCTGTGCCACAGCACGGGCGAGAGCTCGAAGCCCACGATGCGGTCCAGCACACGGCGGGCCTGCTGCGCGTCGACGAGATTGAGGTCGATGGACCTCGGGTGCTCTATGGCCGAGAGAATGGCAGGCTTCGTGATCTCGTGAAAGACGATGCGGTGCTTGTCGTTGAGGGGCAGCTTGAGCACCTCGGCCAGGTGCCATGAGATAGCCTCACCCTCGCGATCCTCATCGCTTGCGAGCCATACGGTCTCGGCGCTCTTGGCCGCCTTGCGCAGGTCGCTCACGACGTGGACTTTATCCTTGGGTATTTCGTATTGCGGCTCAAACGTCTTGGGGTCGATGCCGTTGTTCTTCTTTTTAAGGTCGCGTATATGGCCGAACGACGGCATCACCTTGTAGTCGGCACCGAGATATTTCTGGATGGTGCGGGCCTTGGCCGGCGATTCGACAATTACGAGATTCTTCTGCATTATTATATTGATTTGCTTTGTTCTATCGGAGTGCAAAAGTAGGAAAAAAAACAGATATCGTGCAAGTACTTGCATTTTCTTTATTATCAGAGTTCTGCTGTATAAATGGTTGTTAATGGGCCGGGGCGCGTCATTCTTATGCCAGGGAGCTCACTTTTACCCATTTTCGGGTATTGGCGGGGTGGCGCCGCAGGTGTACTTTTGCCACAGAATTCATTGTTCCCACTCATATCCCCACGCTTATAAGGGGAGAAGTGTATCTCATGGATTTTATTGTTATGTATCTTGTTTGAAAAATGCAGTCTGCCGTGCGGCAAGCTGCATTTTTTATTTCCGCCCGGAGGATGGGCAAAACTTCGTGGTGCAAGACCCGCCGGGCGACTATACACAGAGAGACAAAGGAGGCCTGCCCTTTCAGCGGGGCAGGCCTCCTTATTTATATTAGCCAGGGGCTAAATCACTGGTGGATTTACTTCACGAGTTTCTTATCCTTGCCGATGATGTAGATGCCCTTGCCGAGGTTCTTCTCCGCATCAGCTGCCTTAACGCCCTTCTTGAGGAGCACGCCGTCGGCAGTGTAAACGTTCACCTTTTCAGCCTTCTTGCTGACAGCTGTGTTGATGCCTACTGCCAGTTCGATAGTGCCGGCTACGGGTATCTGCTTGTCAACGGAAGCCTCGGGATTGTTCTTAACGGCGTTGATATTGATGTAGCCGTATGTAGGTTTCACGACCGTAGGATCCTTGCCGGCGACTTCTTTCTCTACGTAAGCGCTGTCCTTGCTCAAGTATATCATGCCTGCGGGCAGATTGACGTTAGAGAAAGTGCCGTAGAGACCGTTCTGGTTGTGAAGCGTACGGCTTACGTTGCCGCCTACCTTAGCCTTCAAGTCGGCCGTTACGTTCACCTCGGAGTCGTAGGTATCGCCATAGCTGAGCACGAACGGCGTACCGGCAGGAATGCCCTCGGCATATTTCTCGTCTCCGGCCATCTCTGTGAGGTTGATATGGGTAACGGTCTTGCCGTCCTCAGCCAGCTCATAGCCGCATATCTCGTAGGCAGTCACCGTCTCGCCGTCAGTGAGCGAAGCGGGCACGTCGGAGGTGTCGAACGGCAGGCAGACTATCACGTTACTGCCCTTACTCATAGCCAAAGTATGAGTATAGTCAGAAGGAGTGGGGCTGAGAGTCCATGCTCCGCTATTGTACTTATCTGGCGTGCCCGGTTTTGCAGGATTGCCAGGGAACGGGTTGTCGGTTTGATGGTTCTTGACCATGATATAGAAGTAGCCGTCTAGGTTGGTGCCCGTATAGATAGCGCACTGTCCCTCGCCGAGCGGCTTGAGAAGCACGGGGCCGCGGTTGATGGGCCATCCGCTTGCGCAGTTTATCATGTAGTAGACATTGGGCGTAGAGGTGGGCTCAAAGCGCCATGACGTACGCAGGTCGGTAGCCCTTTGGATATAATGATCACCGGTAGCAAAGCCATCAACGGAGGATAATCCGCCTACCCAGCATACTTGCCCCTGCAAGGTGTTGCCCTGGAAGTCTACATCAGCCGTATCGGCAGAGAGAATGTTGTACCATACATCAGGATCGGGGCCTACCATCGAGTTCTGCAGCGCGGTATATGCGCGGGTAAGGAGTGTGTCGAGGCGGGCCACTTCGCTCTGCTTCTCGATGGACGAGAACGGACGTGCTGCGTCTACCTCGTTCCAAGCCTCCTCGAAGGCGTTCACCTTTTCCTCGGGATAGCAGAACATATCCTCGCCTATCTCGATGTTGTCCGTTGCGCCGGTGCTCTTCTTGTAGATAGCGAACAGGTCGGAGGTATCCTTGTACTGGAGCAGGAATGCGGTGCAGGCGTCCTGCAGGGCCTTGATGTCGGCAGAGGTAGTCGTGCCGGCGCTGAGTACGGACTGAGCCGAGCTGACAGCTGTACGAAGGTTTTCGAGCGCTGTCTTGAAGTCGGGATCAACATCCATGGCCGTTCCCTTCATCGGGTAGATATTAAACTCGGCGAAAGTGAAGTAAGGATAGCCGTCAGGACCATTGGCACCCGTGTTGGTCTTGTTTACCGTCAGCTTGAAGTAGCGGTAGGGCTTTGCTGTGTGAATAGGCTTGGAGGAAGTGAATTCGGGCTCCTCAGCTACGACGGGGAATCCGGCTGACGGGTTCTTATCGCTGCCTACGTCTACCCAGTTCTCAGCATCATCGCTGACACTGTAAGTCACGTCGATAGGACGATACATGTTAGCCCAGGTGCTGCCACGGGTGTGCCAATGCATACCGAAGGATGTCGGGAGCGTCTTGCCCTCGCCGGCGTCCACACGGAGGTAGTGGGGAGCAGCCTCGCGGGTCACGGAGTTGGTACCCCAGTTGGTGATGAAGAATGTGCCGAAGTCACCGTCGATCATAGCGGCGAGCGAACCTTCCTGCGACTGGTTGTTGCTATAGAACTGCGATGCATCGGTCACGATGGGGCTCGTCAGGTCGATCGTATAGATGGAGTCGAGGCCGGTATAGGTGATGGCCGTGTTGATAAGCGAGCTGAGCGTATCGTTGCGCAGCTTCTGCGGATAGGAAACGGCCAGCTGGTTTGCCTCATCGTCGGTGTACTTGTGCAGGTAGAACGAACGGTAGCCGCCCTTTGCCAAATATACCAGATCATTGTCAGCGTAGTAGCCGAAATTCAGGTTGTAAACATCCGTGTTGGAGAACGAGAACGTTGCTCCCGGATGAGAGGTGATGATCTGCGATACTGCCGGGGTCTTTGTGAGGTTGATGGAAGCACCGGTAGCCACGAGGTCAGTCGAGTTGAAGTACTTCTTGGATACAAAGTTCTGGACAGTGTAGCGGTTGTTGCCCAGAGGAGTCACCTTCCAGATGAAGGCCGGGTTTTCGGTCTGCCATGTGAAATTGTAGAGCCAGTCGGCATCGCCGTCGACGGTCAGAGCGAGACCTCCGTTGCCCGCCATAGCCTGCTGATAGGTTACGGTCGAGATGGCATAGTAGCCGTCGGTGATGGGCACGATGCTGGCCTTGAGAGCCGCGATGGCTGTGTTGAGCTTCTCGTAGGCGGCCTTGCACTGCTCCTCGGTAGCGGGCGACTCGGTGTTGGCCAGTAGCGTGGTGTCGGCTGTAATCTCAGCCTTAACGGCGTCCATAGCCTCCTGGCTGTAGTTACCCGGGTCGGTACCTAAAGTATAAGAGTCAGCATTGAATGAATTCACTCTGGCTTCGAGCATCTGATGATACTGTGTAGCGCTGGCTGCGGCGAGCTCACTCTCCGTGACGGGCTGCAGCCGCCATGTACCCTCGCCGTTAAGGTTCTTGTCCAGCCAGTTACCGATAGGGCCTTCAGTGGCGTTACCGCTGTTGTGCTTCTGGATGTTGTATGTCCATTTGGCACCTTTGCAATGGATGAGGAACTGGCCGTTGGGCTTGATGTTCTCCAGTACTTGCTCGTACTCCATATCGTCGGTCATGTACATATTGGTCTCCTGGCCGTCGATGGTAGTGTTGTGGAATACATACTGAAGCGTAGCGAGATTCTGCATGGAATAGTTGCCGTCCTCGAGCTTGGTAATTCTCCACATGAACTTGAGGGAATTCTTGTCCAGCTTCTTCCAGCCCGGGAAGTTATGCTCACGCGGTGCGAACCAGGCCATAGTGTCCTTGCCGTTAAAAGCAGAGAAGGTCGTGATGATGTAGTACACGCCGTCGGTAACTGGCTTAATAGCCGCGTCAACCTTCTGCTTCATGGCCTGCAGCTTCACCACCATGGCGGCTTTCTCCTCGTCCGTGGCGGTAGTGGAACTGCTCATCTGAAGAGCAGAGGAATAGAGATTATACCAATCGGCATAAGTAGTAGAGTCGCTGATGACACCCGGGCCCGGACCCCAACTGTAGTCATCGGGACCGAAGGTATAACTGTCCAGCAACTCCTGCAATGTAGGCTGAGCAGGCTCGTCATCAGGCGGTGATGCCAGCGCCCACGTCATTGGCATAGCTAATAGTAAGGCTAAGCATGCGATGAATTTAGTGTAAAGTTTGTTGTACATGGATTAATTATTTAGTTAGACACTTACGACTGCGATATTAATATTTTTTTTGTTATTGTGCAAGTCTTTCTTGCAAAAAATAGAAGAAAAATCGACGAACGGCCGAAATCTTACATTTATCACAATAAATTTATATAGAACGTTAGCAGAAACGCGTGAATATTGCAAAGACAGATGCAAAACCGCGGCCTTAGCGGAGAGAACTTGTTAAGAACCGGCGGCTTCTGTCAGATATGCGTAAGGCTCTGCGGCGCATCCTCGGAACGCCGCCGATCAGGTATCTTAATATGTGTATCCATATATATATTTTTCACGCATGTGCAGATAATGAATCTTACATCTATATGTAGTCACACCCCTGCCCCGCTGATATAATTTCGCCATACGAAAAACGACCCCTTTTTCCACTTGCCAGAAAAAACGTTCCGCTTATCTTAATACTCACATAGGACCTGAGGAAAAACACCTCAAATGTAGTTTCTCTCGTCTCAAACATAGTTTTAACCTTCCGGGAGTACTGAAAATCACGTAGTTACAAAAGGTGAAAAATGGCCCCTGGAGACGCCTCGATTGCGAGCAAAGAGAATGAATATGCGCGGCGCTAACTGGGAGGGCCGCTGCAACGAGGCCCAAGAGCGAGCCGGAAAAATCTAACGTGCGATTAGGCGGCGTGAAATTAGTATCCCGTATTCCTTCGCGCACTCCCGCGGCGGATGGCAGCCGGCATATATAATAATGCGCGCGCGTATATTAAAAGGTATACCATATAATATAATAAGGTATGCCATATATATAAGGCGGGCCGGGAAGAACGGGCGACGCGTCGGACTGAGAGCCGCGGAAGCATCTTTGCTTCGCCTGAGGGGCGGGGCTCTAATAAAGGGATACGTTCTGTGGGCGTATCCCTTTATTTGCTTTTACAGCACATCCGAAATTGATAGAATAAATAATCTTATCACCTTTTTCCCGTCGGATGTCGGGGGTTTGTCCTTTTAGTTATCAGGTATATCTAAGTCGGTCAGTGATGATTGTTTTGTAATGTTCATTTGCGAATATATTCAATAGTTTTCACATAGAGGCACGAAAATCAAAAAAAATTCTTCTCCAACGAAAATAATTCTAAAAAGCGCCGGTTTGATAGCTGCAAAATTGCAAAACGTGGATTAAAGTGATGGAAAAAGCGGAAAAAGGATTATAACAACAAAACAAATTCACGCCGGAGAGGGATATCGTGTCCCCCGTCCGGCGTGAATTCATGGCGCCTGTACCTGATAGCCTCAGGCTACCGGCGCTTAATATTCGTCTTCGTTAAAGAAGAAATCTTCCTTAGTAGGATAATCAGGCCATATGTCCTCGATGCTCTCGTACACTTCGCCTTCGTCTTCCAGTTCCTGAAGGTTTTCGATAACTTCCATCGGGGCGCCTGAGCGTGTAGCGTAATCGATGAGCTCGTCCTTGGTGGCGGGCCACGGCGCATCTTCCAGTTTTGAAGCTAATTCCAGTGTCCAGTACATAATCAAGTGTGCTTATATTCCTAAAACGGCGCAAAATTACAATGTTATTTGGAATATCAATAATTTTCCGGGGAAAAATCATGCATGTAAGGTTAAATAATCCAAAGACAGCGGAAATAGTCGTGTGAAGTAATAATTTCGCGGAGAAAAGGACTCAAAAACTACAAATTATGAGCGAATTCAGCGAAGTATTTACCCATTGTCCGCGATGCGGATCAGCGAATTTCAATATCAACGACGCGCGCTCGAAGCGCTGCGGCGACTGCGGCTTTGTCTACTATCAGAACGCCAGCGCGGCCACGGCGGCCGTGATCCTGGGCGAAGGGGACGAGATACTGGTGAGCCGGCGCGCGCTCGAGCCGGCGCGGGGCACGCTCGACCTGCCGGGCGGCTTCGTGGACGCCGGCGAGAGCATCGACGAGGGCATGCGCCGCGAGATACGCGAGGAGACGGGCTGCGAGGTGGAGAGCATGAGGTGGCTCTTCTCGCTCTCCAACAGCTACCTCTATTCGGGGCTCGACGTGCCGACGGCCGACAGTTTCTTCCTCTGCCGCCTCAGGGCGGGCGGCCGCCCGAAGGCCGCCGACGACGCCGCGTCGCTCGAATGGCGGAGCCTCTCCGCGCTGCAGCCCTCCGAGTTCGGCCTCGCCTCCATCCGCAAGGCCGTCGTGCGGCTGCAGGACATGCTCGCCCGCGACGGTCACCTATGAGGCGATAACGCCGCGGCAAAGGGGCGATAATGAGCAAATGGTCAGATTTACCGAAAAGATTGGCTGATTCGTCAAAAAGTTTTTAAGGAAAAGGGCTGATATCTTAATAATATCCCTAACTTTGCAAACATGAACTAATCAAAGTAAATCTAACAGAAATGAAAAAGAAAACGCTCCTCTCTCTGTTGTTCGCCCTTCCGCTTGCGGCAGCAGCCCAAAACCTCCAGTTCCACTACGACTTAGGCCGCATGATGTACGACGACCTGAGCACCCGCCCGCGGGTGACAACGACCATCGACTGCTTCAAGGCCGACAAATGGGGCAGCACGTACTTCTTCTGCGATCTCAACTATATGAGCGACGGTCTGACGGACGCTTACTGGGAGGTGTCGCGCGAGATAAACTTTACGCGCAACAAGCGCTTTGCCGCGCACGTCGAATATAACGGCGGCGAGCTCACCGGCAAGGGCGGCGGCAGCTATTACGGCAACCGCTACCAGCACGCCGTCCTCTTGGGTCCGGCGTGGAACTGGGCCAGCGCCGACTACTCAAAGACTTTCTCCGTGCAGGCCATGTACAAATACTACTTCAAGAACAAGCACCGCGGGCTCCATCCCTACAACGGCTTCCAACTCACGGAGGTGTGGGGACTTACCTTCGCCTCCAAGCTGTGTACGTTCAGCGGATTCTGCGACCTGTGGTACGACCCGAATGTCAACGGCAAACTGATACTGCTCAGCGAACCGCAGTTCTGGTTCAACCTCAACACCATCAAGGGCCTGGACGGATTCAACCTGTCGCTGGGCTCCGAGGTAGAGATTTCCAACAATTTCGTATTCGACAACGAGGGCCACAACAACGCCTTCTACGTCATTCCGACCATCGCAGCAAAGTGGACGTTCTAAGGCGGTAGCATAACGCCGCCACCGGGCAATCGAGTAGGAGGTAAACACTAATCATAGGTGCTTATCTCCTATTTTCGTGTTTACCGACCTCTCACACCACTGTACGTGCGGTTCCGCATACAGCGGTTCCCTTCTTGGATCCCCATTTG
>Ga0256404_1000265_pt1 | contig 135134 bp, 146 predicted proteins | sample RumenRJG_01DNA_FD_185990 | JGI IMG/M metagenome (GOLD analysis project Ga0256404, IMG submission 185990) | Bovine rumen microbial communities from Lethbridge, Alberta, Canada - RJG_01 | ecosystem: Host-associated > Mammals > Digestive system > Stomach > Rumen | place: Canada: Alberta... | reverse complement strand
GAGAGGCGTTCTGGCAGGCCGTCAGCGACTATGCCGACAGATATGCCAGAGAGCACCGTGACGAGAAGTACGCCCAGATAGACATGATAGAGGCGTTCTGCCGTGACACCGACACGCCCGACGTCTACGCAGAGCCCATGCGCCGTGAGTGGCAGCGTCGCTGCAAGCGGGAGCAGTAGCTACCGACGAAGGCTTTCGCCCTCTAACCGTACCATGCGAGTGATGGACTTCAGACGGTCGAGGACTTCGGCACCGTAACGTTCCTGAATGGACTCCGGGTAGAGGGCGCGGTCGGATGGCGTTGTGGAGAGATTGGTAGTGATGATAAGCAGGTTGCCCGTGCGCTCGGCATTGTTGCAGAGCTCGAAGAACGAGTTATCGACATTGCCGAAATACTTGCGAGGCTCCTTGCCCAGATCGTCGATGATGACTATCTTCTCGTGCAGCAGCTCGTCGAGACGTGACTTCAAGTCGGTGGCGGCAATGCTGGCTATCGGACGCCCGCCGTTGCCAAGGATGACGGGAAGAATCTGCTGACAGAGGAGCGACTTTCCGCGTCCGGTGGTACCGACACAGAGCAGTCCCCTACCCTTGTTGTCGGCAAGCCAGTCGGCTATCTTGTCGTAGCCAGGAAGCCATTGTGCCTGGTCTTTCAGGAAGTAATGCAAGCCGTCCTCCATGCGCTTACGGGCATTGTCGATGCGGATGTGATAGGGGTCTTTCCGACTGTCGTAGCCTTGCTGCTGCAGATAGGTGGCCACCTCGGCAAATGTCGGCTCGCGTAGGATGCGATATTTGAACGTGATGCTATCCTTGAAGACCTCATGCGTGGCCCAGCGGATATCCTTGGCACCGTTCATCTCCAGATACTCATAGACGTACTTTGACGGCACCTGAATAAGCAGCACATGCGTGTCGGGGTCGTAGCTCTCGAAGCGCACATCACCAAACCATACGTCGAACCAGTTCCGGAACTTGTCGCCATACTTCTCGCGGATCATCGCGAGGCAGTCTTTCCAAAGTTTGCTATAGTCTTCCATTATTCCCATTCCTCCATTGTTGGTTTATCATCTTCAATCTCTTCTGCCACTGCAAAGCACTTGTCTTCTTCGGCACGTATATACTCGTCGATGGACTTGTAGGCCCATGCGGCAATCTTCTTCACGTCGGCGTGACGACCGGCCATAAACTCGTCGTGCCATGTCTGTAGCTGTATGATGAAGCCTGGCATGATAACGGGTGTTACACGGCGCAGGAGGGCACGAGCCTGATTGATGTGCAATCCGAAGAAACCCACCATGAGCTTCTGAGCCACCTCACGATTGGGCGCGTAGTCGTTTTCTTCCTTGATGCTACGACCTGCCTCTGTAGGCAGAATGGTGAACGCTACGGCATCCGGACGCTTGTAGGGAGGCAGTGGCGTGCCATGCAACAGTCCACGATAGGTGAAGGTAAAGTCGGCTCCCCCACCCTCTGCCAGCTTGTCGAGTTCCTTCTGTGCCTGGTTAAGCACCTTGTCGCAGAACTGGCTCCATGAAGCGTAGCGGTTCTCACGGTCTGGATCATCGCTATCCTTCACGAAACCCAGACGTGTACGGAGATCGCGCATGGGGATGATGAACTGCTCACCATGATGGCGCCATTCCTCAGACAGATAGACGTAGAGCGGATAAGAGAAGCTGCTGCGAAGACGACCGGCTGTATAGCCAACGAAACGGGTGTAGTTGGAGAACAGGTTGATGTCGAGGGTGTTTTCTGCTGTCAGTCGTGGTACGATAACCTCAAATTCGGTACCGACGAACTTGCCGTTCTCGCGCTTGCCGTAGATCTGCATCAAATTCTCCGTGCGGTAGTAGCCGGGATTCTCCTTGTCGGGAATGAAGCATTGCACATGTGTAAGCGACTGCAGGGCTGTACGGGCCTCTTCGTAGTGCGGGTCGTCGGCAATGTCGGAAAGGTGGAGCTTGAACACCACATCACCATCGTTGTAGACACCCTCCTTCTTACGCTTCACCTCAAACTCGTCGGTAATGAAGTTGAGATAGAGCTGGCCGTTCTTATCGGTCTGAGGCATCTTGGCAATACGCCAGAGACCTTGAAGGCGCTGGAGCACGGCAATCAGCACACGATAGCCGGTAACTTTGTTCATCATCGGCAGATGGGCCAACTGCCTGGGCTGCGTAATCAAATCCTGAAGACTCAGGGTTACGGCCTTCTTTTTCTTGGACTTCTTAGCCTTTGTCTGAGGTTGTGCTTTAGCCTTTGATGCAGGGCTTTCAGCAGTTTTCTTCTTAGTCATAACGAAAAATGTTTGTTGTAGCTGGGTGCAAAGATAGATATTATATTTGAAAGTTCCAAATATTTTTGAAGAAATTTTTGTTTTTAGATACAATTTTATTTTGTTTGACTATCAGTAAGTTACGAAATATGCACTTTTATTTCGGAAAATCCAGCCTACTATTTCGGAAAACAATATCTATCGTTTTGGGTAGTTATATCTTCTGTTTAGGTAAGCATAATCTTTGTTTTAGGTAAACAGCATCTATGTTTTAGGAAAAACAATTCGACCTACAAATTCGGTAAACCTCCACCTACGAACTCGGTAAACTATGGGCACAATCACCTACTAATTCGGAAAACCTCTACCTACGAACTCGGATAATCTGTGCCTACCATCAAGGAAAACAAGCACCTACCATCCCGGTAAACCTACCCCTACGAACTCGGAAAACATTGCGGTGTAACTCACTGAAAATCAATAGCAATTTGCGGTGTATATATTATTCTATTCAGGATTTCTATAGCAGAAGAATATTTTAGGTTCGATTCGAGACGATTCTTTTTTTTAAGAAAATAAAGGGACATAAAAGGAATTTCCCATATTTATCGTATAATGCCTGGCGCCGGCAAATTGCGCGCAAATAAAAACACGCTGATATATAGCACGTTACGTGATTCTGTGATTTTCTAAGCAAATAAGATCGTTTCGAGGTTTTCCGAATTTGTAGGCGGCTCACCTCTCCCCAGCCCCTCTCCTATTGGTAAGCTGCACAAGGTTTACCGAAATAGTAGGTCAATCGCAGGCATGATATCCCCACGCATATTATACACGCAGGTTTACCGAAACAGTAGGCGAAACAAATGCCCTTGATTCTGGCTGGGTATTTTGTATCTTTGTATGTAGGAATAGTAACGCCGTGGAACTCGGCTATGTCAAATTCTAAAACGCGAAAGGCAATGAAGAAATTCGTTTGCATGATGTGCCTGATGATGATTACTCTGATGGCGCACGCTACGGCTCAGATGCAGGCTTATGGCCCACCTGAGCAGGACATCGGCTGCGTAATGGTAGCTACTCTCTCGCTGGACGGTACTGCCGTCGTTTCGTTCGATTCACAGTTGAACATCGTGGACTTGCAGACTCCCTTAATGCTGAACCAGGAGGCCAGCACAACGTCTGCACAAGTCGTCGATGCTTATTCGCTCCTTACACCCACAGGAGAGGTTAGCATGACACTTGTATGTTACCGATGGCCTAATAGTGAAACCGAAACGATGAACCTCAGAAACGACTACACAGGCAATTACGCTCCTGATGGCGACGCATACTCTTTTACGTCATCGCGGGCAGACTTCAGCTAAGTTGTAAATCGCTTTCGGGCAATCAACCGATAAGGCACACAGACTTTAAATCTGTCCGCGTCATATCTTTACGATTATAATACAACAACGACCGCATCGCCTTGTTATCCTCGGTGCGGTCGTTGCCATGTCTTTCAGCCCTACCCTATTGTCGGCGTGCTGACACAACGGTATCTACAGGTGTGCTGTCCTTCTTTCTGGTGAACGATGTTCCGTTCAGCCATAGCGTATTGCCGGAAACACTGTAAGTCCAGTCATATTCTTCTTCAAATTCCTTGGTGGCACTATTGAAGAATTTGATATGGATATGTCCGAGTTCAGAAATAGTGTAGGTTAAGTCGGACCATCTGCCAGAGGAATCGTTATAGTATCCTCTGAAATCACCACCAAACGTATATATCCGTGTATTATTCCTGACGTCAGAAATCCATTGGCCAATCAGATCGTAATCCCTGATGCCTGGTTCTTCATCCTTGCTGCAGGACGTAAAAACCAAGAGACTTGCCAGCACCAGTATCATGATGCGGCCTGCGGAGATAATTGTTTTCATAACTGCTGCTTTAGTTGTTCAATTTCTTCTTTCACGTCGTTGGACTTCACCCATCCGTTGTAGACATCATCGTCTGGTATCATATTGTCCTGTGCAAGATACTGCTGCAGCTTGCGACGGGCATCTTCAATGTGCTTCCATGCCTCTTCGGGCTGCTCATGCGCCTCTAACTGTTGTGCGGCGTACAGATGACTCTCGGCCTCTGACACCAGCGTATAATCATGCGTGTACTGTTGCATAGATATATTGCTTTAAATTTCTCTACCGATATATGGTTTTGAAGTACCATCAATCATCCAAAGTAAGGCATCTCTGACACCTTCGTCATAACTGCCTGCACTATTCACATCTCCGCTGTTGATATTCTCATTACAAGCATCTATCAATTCGTATGCTTCACTTTCTGTATGCTTCATATCAGTATTCAATTTTAGCGGTTCCAACTTCCAGGAGTGTACTGTCAGCCAGCTTCACGTATTCACGCCCTGCCAGTGCTGCCAGACGGCTGTCCCGTTCCATACTCTCATATCCCGTCTCGATACGTCGCTGCATCCTGTCGATGGCACGGTCGAGATCTTCCTTTACGCTGTCAAGGGTGCGCTGTACCTCCTTCAGCTTCTCTATATACTCTTCTGGTGTCATAGCCTTATTGCGTTATAGTGTTATTAAATTATTGCAATATTGCAGTAATACGATAACATACTACTGCGAAGATGAAGAGCTGCTGCCCGAAGACTTGCGTCCTTTCCATCCGTACTCGTTGGGGAGTTTGAATGCTTCGTCGTATTGTTCCTGGGTAATGATACCCTGCTGTTCGAGACCCTTTAGGACTAACTCAAAGAAGAACCGCTTGGCGGTTAGATCACGGTCTTCTGCCGCACGGGTAGCGAGACGGTGTAATGACTTGGGGAGGAAGCACAGGGCGCCGACGGCTTTCTCTGCCGCGAGACCAGTAGGCTGTGGCTCTGATGACGACGAGGAACTGCTATCCCCTACCCTACTCTCCAATGCACGCTTGCGCTGCAGAATTTCTTCTGGTGACTCACTGAGAACCTGCGGCGACTTGTCTTGTTTCTTTTTTCCTATTGCACTCATGTTATAATGCTTTATTAAATTATTGTTTTACTGCTTTATTACACTACAACCTTATTGCACTATTGCTATATTGTTTTATTGCCTCCTTACATTACTGCATTATTGCGATAGTGTGTTAGTGTTTTACTGCAATTTGGTCGGTTTTCGATAATATAATATAGGTGTATTGCTATACTGCGATACTGCGCTAATGTTTTACCGCATTAATGCTATATTGCGTTATTGCAGTTAGACAGTATTGCCGTAATGCTATATCAGTCCTTTGGTTCGCTTGACGATTTCGTCTGCCAGTTTAGAGTAAATCTTTCTGGCTACGTAGGCTGGCGGGTATTGGAACACGCTCTTCAAGTCTTGTTGTGAACTCTTGATGGCCTCCGAATCGCCGATGATGACAGGAAGGATATTCTTGTTGTAGCGTTCGCGTAGTTTGCTCTCAGCGATATCCTGCTTGTTTGGTTTGTCCTTATCCTTTGATTCCGGACCACGGCGAGAGATAAGGAACCCGAGATTTACAAGTTCGTCGTTCTCCGTCTCGCGTATCTCCTGGATATAGGCGAGGTAGTTCTGCAGTCCGTTGAGAGCAAAGCCTTCAAGGTTGATGGGAATGAGCACGGCGTTGGCTGCAATGAGAATGTTGTCGATAAGCACCTGCGGACCAACGGGCGAGTCAATCAGGATGAAGTCAAAGTCGGTTGCCCAGTCCGTAAGACCTTCGCCTGTGTGATCGTCGGGTGCCTTTTGCAGGGCACGTGTCAGTTTGGATGCGGGATTGCGCAGGGTAGGGAGCTGTTGGTCTACCTTATTCATAATAGAGGTAGAGGGACAGTAGTAAAGTCCTGACGGCGCGAGATAGACGGGAATGGGCGCATCCTCGCACAATACGTTGTAGATGGTGGGGTAGTTCTGTAACTCCATGTCTGGATCCCAGTCGGTACAGCTGGAGAGGTTACACTGACGGTCCATGTCGATGACCATCACACGGTAGCCTTGCGCGTGCAAAGCCATTGCCAGATTCAGGGTAGTCGTGGTCTTTCCTACGCCGCCCTTGTAGTTGCCGATGCCAATGACAGCACGCAACTGTGTCTTACGTTTCTGTTTCATAACTGTAGCTTTGTAAATGAATTATGAATATAAAATGTTGTAGCTGCTGCAAAGATAGGAAGAAATATTGAATTATTGCAATATTGTCCTTATGTTTTAACACAATATAACAATAAAGCACTATTGCAATATTGCAGTAATATAAAAATATTATGGATTCTGCTCTCGACTCGGTTTGCCCTTGACGTAGGAATCACATATATGTATCTTAGTGCAAAAGACAAATTCGGCGAATTATGAATAAAGATAATGAAATCAAAATTAACGGAAAAACATACGCCCTTGTTCCTGACACAATCGGTGACGGGTGCGAATGTGACCGCTGTGCTTTGAAGGATTATTGCCACGAAGAATGTGAGTCTGGCTTGTGTCAGAATGTATATGGTGTGGATAATGCCCGTGGTAAGGTATTTGAGGAAATTCCTGACGAAGAGGTGTTGACAGAAAAGGAAGTCTATGACTATTATCAGGAACGTAGTGTGAAGGCTGGCGAACGTGCTGACCAGTTGGCATGGATGTTTATCGTTATGATGACTGGCGGTTTGATATCTGGCCATGCGTTTCAGACATTTTCAATTTGTTCTGTACTTGCAGCTATCTATATGCTGCTATCCGTATTGCAAGCCGTTTGGCAGACATTTACATCGTGGCTATTCATGCAGAAGATAAACCGCAATCATCTAACACCGGAAGACTATCCTGCATGGGTTGGCTGTGGTGCATGGGCTTTCTTCTGGTTAAAAATGATATCCATCGCATCAGCGGTTATGTATTTCGCTAAAGCGATATTCTTCTAACGAGTGACTGAAAATATCTAATTTAATTTTTTTGAGATATGACTAAGAAGAAACAAGAGGCGAAAGCCCCAGAACAGGAGCAGGCCCAACAGAAGCAGCAAATCGAAAAGGAGTTGCAGCAGCAGGGGATGCAGATGGTGGATGTGCCGAGAGAGCGTGTGCTGGAAGGTATCAAGGAGGCCGTGAAGCAGATGCTGAAAATGATGCGCGATGCCAAGGCAAAATACGGCATCCACTACAACACGAAGAACGATTACGAGGTGTTCCTCCGACGCTTCGGCACGAACGACGCAGAGGCGATCCTGAAGGAGTTCGACTTGATTCGTGCGAGGCAGTCGCAGCAGCCGTCAGTCATCCGTAAGGTTATCAAGCAGCTGGGCGAAAACGCTTTCCGCTATTGCTACATGATGTGGGCAAAGGAACAGCAGGAGATGAAGAAAGACCAAAAAACAAAAGAGTAACGACTATGATTAGAAAGATAACAATGTGCGAGTACCTCAAGAGGTACGATAACATGGATGCCGGTGAGCGGCTGACAATAGCGAAGCGGGTAGGGGAGTGGTTGCACTCCGCTGCAAAGATGCTGCTGAGACGTGCCGAGGAACCGGAGGCGCAGTTGCAGAACGTGATGCAGGTGAGTGGCCGATGGAATGACGAGGAATGCCGCGCCTGGGAAGAGGGCGCACGATTACTGTCATCGTTCTCGAACATGGCCGACACGTGGCTGCCTGACAGACTGTATGGCAAGGCTGCCTACAGAAGCATCCGAAGAATGGTGAAGTGTCTGAAGACGATGGGTGAGCCGGACGGGGCAAAGCCTGTGGCGAAGCAGGGCGTAAACACAGTGGTTCAACCCGTCGGAAAACCGACTGGAACGGTGGCTGACAACAATCAACACAAACACAACGATAAGGGTGGGGGAGCGGCTGCGCCCTATAACCAAGTGCCAAAAGGCGCCGCCGGAGCCAAGCCCGCACAGACGGGCGGCACTCCCCATAAGCCCGACGCTAACACGACGGGAACGACGGCTATCATCCCGAGGCCGGAACATATTTCCCAGTACGTGCATATCCTGCCGAAGAAGACGCAGGAGCGTGCGGCCAAGTATGGCGAGCTGATGCGCGCTCTGGAGGAAGCACGCGAGAATATGCGCCTGCTGATGAACGACCCGAACGCCAAGAATTCTGACCGCGAGAAGTGGGCAAAGACCGCCACGAGGATTGACAGTCAGGTAAAGAGCATCCGCAAAGAGCTGGACGCTGAGTGGGCGAAGGCGGTGAAGGCAGGCCGTGTGACAGTCGATGACCTGGGGCAGGCGCATGTGTTGCCTGCAGGGGAACCAACGGGAACGGAAGTTGAACTGACGAAAGAGCAGAAGGCGCGCGTAAAACAGTTGCGTAATGCGCTGCGTGACACCAGAGGCCCGAAGGAACCTGGCGAGAAGCACGATGCCTACGTGAAGAAATGGGTTGACAAGTACCGCGAGATGGTGAAGATCGGAGGTAAAGAGACGGTGACGGAGGCAGTTGCCAACAGCGCCAAGCTCTACTGCATCGACCTCGACCAGATAAAGGTGTAACAACACAAACACAAAACGACTATGACTTTTCATTCGATTGTTAAACAGTGGTGCGAGCGGTATAAGTACATGAAGCACACGAAGGAGAACAAACGCTTCTACCTGACTGACTCGCAGATGGGCGTGGTGGATATGGCCAAGGATATCAGTAACGCCTTTACGCCATGCGTGGTGATGGAGAGTGGGGTGGATGGTAGCGGACCTATTGAGTGTCCTGTGCTGAACTACCCGATTTACTTCTTTGTCAGGGCCGAGAAGATGGCCGACGGCGGCGAGGCGGCTGTGGCGTATGAGACTGCTATGTTCCATGCAAGGAATTTCCTGTCGTGGCTGAAGAAGAAGCATGATGAGGAGATAGACAACGACATCAAAGGCGACTTCGCGCGCATCAACCTTGACGGTGCGTACATCGACATCCTGAGTGTCGGTCCGCTGCAGAACGGCTGGTTTGCGGTGATGCTGCAGTTCCAGCGTGACGAGCCGCTGAACCTCTGCATCGACTGGAACCTGTATCTGACGGACGAGGAACTGGAGGCTCAGAGAGCGCAGTTTGCTGAAGAAGAAGATTCGGATTCAAGCAATTGATAGGTTATGCCAAAGAAGGAACCGACGGGCTGGAAGTCCTTCAAAAACATGGATGAAGCCCTGAAATTCATGAAGGAAAGAGATATGGCACAGAACGACGAAGAGAAAGCGCCGAAGAAGGTGACGGACATCGACGCGGTGGATGACAACGTGACGGCGGCGGTTATGGCGTTCAACGAGCGCTGGATGCCGTGGCCGAGATTTGACATCGGCGTGGAGGTCATGGACGTGGGACAGTTGCGCGACGCGATGGGACTGCGTGCCAGCATCGACTGGGGAGATCCGTGGCCGTCGGCAGAGAAGCAACTGCATGACCTGGGTTTCCGCTGGCAGTCGCTGTCGGGCATGAGGGTGATGTACCTGAAGGAGCGCGACGAATACAAGCCCGATACGGGATGGGAGGAAGCGGAAGAATATATTGATTGAGGCGCGATTATCGCGACACAATAAACAAAACATTATTAACAAAACACAAAAACGAAAGATGAAAAAGATTCTTTTCTGCATGCTGATGACGATAGTCGTAGGCATGATGGCATCCTGCAACGGATGCGGCAAGAGTGAGAAACCGCAGGAGAAAGCCGTAGTGGTGGCTGGCAGCGACTATGACGGCGTGGTACAGGACTTTACGGCTGGCGTGGCTAACATCGTGGCGCTGCATCGTCAGACGATGTTCAACATGATTGGTGGTACGACCTACGAGTGGCGCAACCTGCAAGTGGTGTTCAACGATACCATCAAGGCTGAGAACATCGACGATCTGCACATCACTGACATTACTGACGTGTTCTTCTATTGGAATGACGAGGGGCCTCACGTTCAGTACATCAGTTCTAACGTCGTGAAGGGTACGATTATTCCGCATCCTATCATCGACGTATGGATTGAGGACGACGAGCTGGATAACTGCGAGATTAAGCTGTGGCCTATGGACGTGCTGAAACGCTTGAAGGAGTGGAACGGTGTCATCCCACCTGCAAAGGGCATGGTGCTGCGACTGCCAGTAGGTCCGAGGAACTGTAACGCTCAGTGGGTGTTGGGAACCATCGGTGATCCCATCTTTATTGATGCGGTGACAGGTGACATTACGGAGTGGTGCCCATCGTTCCCCATCCCAAACGTAAACGGTCCTTTAGGCGAATGGCCCTGATAGAGTGAAGAGTGAAAAGTGAAGAGTGAAGAATCATGGCTACACTTTATAAACTTGGAAGCAGCGGCCCTGTAGTGAAACAGATACAGGGTGCGCTGCACCTGGTGCAAGACGGGCAGTTTGGCCCGCTCACCCGTGAGGCGCTGATGACATGGCAGCGTGAACATAACCTGACGCCAGACGGCATAGCGGGTCCGGCCACTTTGGCAAAACTGCTGCCTGCGGTAGTCAAACAGGCTTTCAACCTGAAGAAGTCACGCAGGGTGATAACGGATATCGTCATCCATTGTACGGCATCAAGGGAGGGACAGGCAATGACTGTTGACCAGATTCGTGCCGAACACAAGAAGAACGGCTGGAGCGACATCGGCTACCACTATGTGATAGGACTGAATGGCGAGAAATGGAACGGACGTGACGTTGACCTTATCGGTGCGCACGTCAGCGGCTATAACGCACACAGCATCGGCATATCATACGTGGGCGGTCTGGAGAATAAGCCAGGCGTGCCATATAACAAGCTGAAGGCAAAGGACACGCGAACGGAGGCCCAGAAGGCGTCTTTGCTCTCGTTGCTGGTGGAGTTGCGTAAGCTATACCCCAAAGCAAAGATCAGTGGCCACCGCGACTTTTCGCCAGACAAGAACCACAATGGCATTGTCGAGCCGCAGGAGTGGATCAAAAGCTGTCCGAGCTTTGATGCGAAGAAGGAGTATTCAAGAATTTAGACTATGGCAAACTTCGTGTACAACATACCAGACGAGGTGAAGCGGGGTATTACGCTCCACTTCGAGGCCGACGTGCCTATTGTTGACCTTGACATTACCAAACCTCAGAAGGCAAGGCTGACGCGGGTGAAGGCCATCTACATGGCATGGCTACAGAACCCATACGTCAATCCATTGGAGTTGGCACGTTCGATGCTAAAGGCTGATGACAAGAAATACAAGGATAGAGGCGACCTGCTGACGGCTGCAAAGAAGGATGCTGAGTGGTTTGAATGGATTCAGGAGCACTTCTTGAAACTGCCGTCGCGCAAGACGCTACAGTATCGTGGCATCCGTACCGCAGAGCGTATGATCTCCACTGGCTTTGACACGGGCAATATGACCATTGTTGACATGGGCCTTAAACAACAGTACAAATACGGTGGCCTTGACCGCGAGGAGGAAGACCCGAACCGCATCAGCGAGGCTTCCTATACCGAATTGATTCCGACTACCGACGTGACGAAGGTAGACCCGACCAGAAAGCGCGTCAGTGCAGAACGCCGTTTGGAACTGGCTACAAAGTGGGGCGCACATATTGACGAGCACGGACTTGTTGTTGACAAGGACGGAAAGGCCATCGGAGAATCACAGCAACCTGCAGCACAGGAAATGAAAGAGGAGGAAGAATAATGAGTAGGGTAGGCTTTTCAGACAACGACAGCGACGCGGCTCTGGGTCGTATGCTCCCATTGGCAGAACCGACAGGCGATGCCGACGAGGAAGAGCGAGAAGAGAAGGAGTTGCCTAACCAGCGGTATATCTACGAGAACGAGGCACAGTCAAAGCGCCGTCGCTACCGTTGCCGTGAGACTTACGAGGTGGCAGGGCGCGGTACGGGTAAGACCACCGACATTGCCGAGCACGTAAAAGAAACCTCCCTGCGCATTCCACGTAGCAGTAACGTATTCCTGGGCTGCAGCATCAAGCAGCTCTACATCAAGACATGGCCTGCCGTGGTGAAGGGACTGGAGATGATGGGTCTCGTAGAAGGTCGTGACTTCATGCGACAGCGACCGCCTGCCAAGCTCCACTGGCCGTTGCCTCTGAGCAAGCCCCGTTCTTGGGAAAACGTAACCATTTTTAACACAGGTGCGTGCTGGTACTCCATATCAATGGCAGTACGCGCCAGTGTTAATGGTATGACACTCTCCAGCGCAGCTGCCGACGAGACGCGCTACCTGCCGTTCCTGAAGATGAAGGAAGAGTTGTTTCCTGCTATCCGACCCGAACTGATCTCCAAGGGCAGCGGACTGATGGGCGACGGTTTTCGCAATACCGCCAAATATACCTTCGGCTACAACGTGGACTATAACCCGCTATACCTCTCGAAGTTCTTTGTCAGCGACCCGTCCATCACGCAGAAGCAGGCGCTCTGGGAGCAGGAGGAACAGACGCAGACCGACGACATCAACCACGAGATAGACCTGATGCTGGCCGAAGCCGACGAGATGCCTGAACTGTGGCACGTAGACGGATTCTTGAAACGTATCAATGAATTGCGCTGCAAGAGCAAGATTTTTTTCCGTTTCAGCAGTTTGAGCAATATCGAGATACTTGGCGAAGAATGGTTCAGAACTATGCGTCGAACCTTACCCCCATTGATGTACAATATTCAGATTCTTGGCCAACGCAAAGGATTGGCACGTGATGGATATTACTGCAACTACGATTCGGAACTGCATACTTACCATCAGAGCGACCTCGCCGTGATGGATAAACTGCTGTCTGACTATACGACCCGCTACAGCCGCACAGCTTTAGACCAGGCCAACAACCCCACCGCCGTGGAGTATGACGCAATCGACCTGACACGCACGTCGCTGGTGAACGATTGCAGCCTGGACTTAGACATCGACTATGATCTTCCCATCAGGATAGCTTTAGACTACAATGCCAACCTGAACTGCGTGGTTATCGGGCAACTTCGTAAGTTTGAAGGCCGTGAGACTCTGATGGTGCTCAAAAGTATGTTCACCATGAACGAGCAGAAGATACGTGCTCTGATACGCAATATGTGCCGCTACTACCGTCCGTTCATCGACCGTGGCGGCGACTTCATTTACTACTATGACAGTACGGCAAAGCAAGGTGCGTCACTGGCATACGCTGTAGAGGGAGCCAAGGCGCAAAACTTCAATGATGTAGTTATCGAGGAACTGAAGCGCGCCCGTGCCAGCGTAACACCCGTTGATATCGGCTCTCCCATGAAGCATAACCAGAAGTTCCAGTTTATCTGTGATGTATTCAGTTTCCAGCAAGGCCCTGCCGTTCGCATCAACGCCGATGAAGACCGTAACGAATACTTGATAACCGCCATTGAGAACTGTGCTTGCGAACAGGGACCGAACGGCATACGCAAGTATAAGGGTGGTGAAAAGCTACATGCAAAAGGCGAAGGTACGGAGGGTAGCATTGACCCCAGAACCAGAACGGACGTAACGGACGCTTTTGATACGCTGCTCATAGGCTGCCGCTTCTTTACCAACGGCAACAAAACGATTGGTGGCAGACTGAGAGGCAGGTATCATAACCTGATTATTCCGCATTAAAGTACACAAAAAGAACCGTCCCTTTTGTGTACTTTTAAATGCCCTTGACTTCGAGATTGATACATAGTATCTTTCCCGTAAAATTAAACGTTTGATTTTATGGGAAATAAATCTTCTATCAAAGTTCATCGCCCGAAGACAAAGGCCGAATATGAGCGTGTAGACCGTGAAATGCGAAAGAAAGGGTTTATGTCGCTTGATGCCATTAAGTTGGGCGGCGTGCATAATTTCTCGCTGGGCGACAAGGATCCGTCTGACAAGGAAGCAAAGAACATGGCTATAGGCATGGGTTCCGGTGCGCTGAGCAACGGCCCTATTTCAAATTTGGCATGGAGTTTCGACAGCCGTAACACTAAGCCGACACCCGTTGCCGGCGAAGACGGAGAATCGCTTGGTCGCGGATTTATACCCTGGGGACCTGGTGACAATATACCTGCGCAAATATACAGCCTTGCAAAGGCTTTGCCTTATACTGCGTCACCTCTGCGCTATCTGGCCGACCTCGCTACTGGCCTCGGCCCACGACTGATGTACCGTTTCCCAAACGGTGAGCTGGTGGAGTACCGCGATGCAGGGGCACGTCTGCTGGATGAATTGGAAGCACTGGAAGAACAGGGAAAGACACCTCTTGAAGAAGCCGATGAGCTACTTGGCAATATCGGCATCAAGACTGGTGCGCCCAAGGAGAATGCAAAGCTGAAGCGTGCCCGTGAAGCCTACGAGCAATGGAAGCGCACGTGGGAGGGTTACGACGAAGATGACGCAATGGGCGACAAGACACACATTCCTGGTGCCCGTGAGTTTCTGGAGAACAACGACCTGTCGCTGCACTGTTCGCAGTGTATGCAGGATGACGTGATGTTCGACCTCTATTTCCCGACCGTCGGACTGGAGCGCGGACGTCGCGGTCCGTGGAACCCGAAGATTGTGCGTCTTGGCATCCTGCCTATCATAAGCGGTGTCCGTTACGAGGCAGCCAATGAACACAGATACATCCAGAATATTTATTTCAGCGACCGTTGGAGAACAAAGGGCATGACCGGCCTGAAGACTGTTAAAGCCTCTGACCAGAAGATTGTGATGTACCCCGTCGCTATGCCGCAAGGCCGTGTCGGCGAACTGCGCTATCAAGTGGAGTCGCATCAGCGCGGACGCATCAAGGATCGCCCGACGTGGATAGTATGCCCGACGTTCTATGGCAACAAATTCTACTACCAGCAGCCTGCATGGTGGAGTATATTCCTTGCCAAGTTCTACGACTTTGCCAGCACCATTGCCTACGACAAGGCCAAACAGCGTGAGAATATCACGTCGTGGGGAAAAATCCTATATATAAGTCTTGACTACTTGGAGTCCGTCTTTGCCGACGAAGGCTACCAAGGAAACCCCGAAAAGCAGCAGAAATTTATCGACGATTTGGAAGCGTCGATGGAGGACTTCCTGAAGCACCGCGAGAATCACGGAAAGATGATGCGTCAGTGGATGTGGCAGGGTCAGGACGGCAAGGATCACCATAATGTCGAAATCGTTGACGTGGCCGAGACGTCCAAAGATGTCACCACCGCCGGAAAGGAAGAGTTGGAACTGGCTACCAGCCCGATATTCCTTGCTCTGGGTGTTGATCCACGTCTCGTTGGTGTGCCAATGGTGCATAGTTCCAACGGTGGTACTGCCCTGCGTGAGATGCACCTGTTGAAGCAGCAGCAGCTGAACGTAAAGCAGCGCGGCTACCTGTCGTTCCTGCAGGCTATCAGCACCTTCAACTCATGGTATAACGCAGAGTGGATTATTAAGCAGCAAACTCTGACAACACTTGATAACAGTAAGACAGGGACAGTAGAAACCATAGCAGGAGGAGAATCATGAAATCATTAAAGAACATATTCCACAAGAAGCAGAAGCAGGAGCCGAAACCGCTGAGAGTAGAGGACGTTACACCTGCACCCATGACACCGGAGCCTGACGATGCAGAGCTGGCAGCAATGGCGCTGCTGGAGAAGATGGCAGAAATAAAGGGTATGAGTAGAAACAACGGTACCACGGACTCGGTGGATAACGACAAGAAGAAGGGTGCCCCCCACGATGCTGCTTACTACAAGCGACTGGCGGAGCGCATCCGCAAGGCGCACGAATCAGCCAACCTGCGTACACAGCGTTTCCTCGCCTTCTGCGAACAGGAGTTGAAGAAGCACGACCTGCCCAAGGAAGGCCCTGGGTCTTTAGGACTTCTGGAAGCTGAACTATATAAGCGACTCGACGTGATAGAACGTCACGGCGGGGAGTTGAAACACCGTTGGCAGCATTGTCTGGCAATGGTGACGGTAAGGCTGATGGACAAGATGCCACCAGTCAGCACAGACGAAGACGAGTAAGACTATGGCACTGATTTCGGAAGTACAGGAGAAGGGCTGGGCCAGCGACAAGTATGGCGACAAGGTGAAACGCTGGGAATGGGACTGGCGCGATGAACGCATCATGTCGTGGATCAACAACTTCGAGCGCATCAGCCGTGAGAACACCGAGGAGAACGTGGAGCGACTGAATGCCGTGCGCACAGGAGCCATGAAGCGCTCGCTGTGGTGGAAGACATGGGCGACGAGCGGTGGCGACACGCAGGTGTTTGCCGCCAAGTACCTGTACTATTCCAGATTCGTAGAACTGGCTGTAGGAAAGAACGACCCCTACAATGGTCCTGTGCCCAACATCCCGCATCCCTACTGGCAGCCAATCCCCGTACCGAAGCGAAGTCGAAAGGGTAAGCCATTCGTGGTGACGGAGATGCGCACGCAGGCCGCTAAGTTTGCATCGGTTGCCCGTAGGGAGTTCTCCTTTGCCGGAACCATGTTCATGGTTTACGCTATGGGCGACAATCAGGATGCCCACGATGCCGTGAACCGCGCCCTCTTCAGACGGCAGCGTCGCGGCAGATTTGACAGATAACCATCATTAGAAACCAACACAGAATACAAGATATATGGCAACACGTCACGAACTTATCCACATTGACTTTGTGGCCAACGCCGGTAAGGCGAACCCAGTAATGAAATCGCTGCAGGTAGCGTGCGATGACGCCCGCGTAGCCAAGGAAAAGCTCGACAAGGAGCTGGCTAACGCCAAGGCTGCCGGAGCGCCTGCAAAGGTCATTGCCGACATCGAGGGCAGACTGAAAGCGCAGACCAAGACCTGGGAGGCTTTGCAGAAAGGCATGCGCGAATATACCAAGGGTATCGACACGCTGTCGAAGGGTATTAAGGAGTTCAACCAAGGTACGCTTGACCAGATGTCGGCCAAGTTCAACAAGTCTGTCTATAACGCTGCAAAGCTCGTGCAGAGCACGGTGGAGACAGGTAGCAAATACTGGAACCAGTTGCAGCGCCTGATGGATGCCACCGACCGCAACGTGACCCGTGCCAAGGAGGATATCGTGACCATGATGCAGTCGCTGAAGGACGGCAGTTCCGTTAGCACCGTACAGTTGACCCGTGCCAAGGAGGTGCTGGAAGACCTGTCGCGTCTTGCTGTCTATAATAGCGAGGAGTGGCGCAACCTGAAAGCACAGATGAACGAGGTGGCACAGGCCGTGGATATGGTGGCTGCTACCGAGCGTAGTCTAAAAGGCGAGATAGCCTCTGAGCAGGATGCACTCAGACTGTCGAACGCACTGACGCAGGAGAGCATTAACCTACGCCATGCCGACGGCGAGGCTGCCATGCAGGCTGCCAAGAAGGAGCGCGAGGGCATAGAGGCCACGATGAAAGGCTTGAGCGACAAGAAGGCCCAGCGCAGCAAGGAACTCGACGACATACGCGACGAGATAGAGCTGCAGGAGCATCTGGACGAGGTGATTAAGAAGCGCGACCAGAAGATAGCCGACGCCCGCAGCAACAAGCAGGATGCCGAGCAGAAACGCGACGAGGCAGACCGCACCATCAAGGCATACGACGAACAGAAGGCCAAGGTGGGCGAACTGAAAAAGCAGGTGGACGAGCTGACGAAGGAGCAAGGCAAGGAAGCCAAAGCCGCTGAGAAAGCCGCTGAGAAAGCCGAGAAGCATGCCGAGGCGGTAGGTAAGCAGCAAGAAAAGGTGAGCGGTCTGGAGAAGGAGGTCGAGAAACTGGAGCAGGATCTTGACACCCTGAGCAAACAGCCCGTCAAGCCGACTGTGGATACCAGCGGTGTGGACGATGCCAAGAAGAAAATCAACCAGGAGCCTATCAAACCGAAGGTGGATGACTCGGAGGTCAAGGCACTGGAAGCCAGACTAAAAGCCATTCAGGATGCCATTGCCGAGAAGCGTCAGCAGATAGAGGCCGAGAGCAAGAAGGGTGCTGGCAGCATCAGCCAGTGGGAGGAAACCCTGAAGCGCGTGCAGGGCAGCAAGGATGGCCGTCTGACCGCGATGGGTCTGGGCGACGAGAAGAAGCAGATGGATGACCTGCTCGACGTGGCCAACCGATTCTACGAGATTATCAAGAAGGTAAAGGGCGTGACGGAGGATAAGTTTATCCCCGCTCAGGCCGCCGAGCCTATCAAGCAGCTGGCCGAATACTACCAGATAACGGAGGAGGAAGCCCGCAAACTGATACATACGCTGGAGCGTAGCGACGTGGTGCAGAAGAAATTCGCCACCATGCGTTTCGACGAGCATACGGGATTCCTGGCCGTTGAACAGAAGAAGGGCGTGGAAGACCAGCAGATACGCATCGAGGCCGCTCAATCGTATCTGGAAAAGGCCCGTGAGCGCGAAGCCGGACAGACGGAGAGAATCAATAAGCTGACGGGCGAACTGAACGATCTGGAACAGAAGGAGGCTGAGCAGAAAGAAAAGATTGCCGCCGCTTCTGAGAAAGCCGCACAGGCTGCCGAGCAGCAGAACGAGGCCACCGATAAAAAGGTGAAGCTCTCAAAGAAGGAACAGCAGGAGGTAGAGAAGCTCACACAGGATAATGCCGCACTGACCAGCACCATCGAGGCGCTGAAGAAACAGCGTGACGCCCTGACCGCCTCTGATGAAAAGGGAGCCGAAGCCGCCAAGAAGGGTGCCGAAGCCGCCAAGGAAGAGGCACAGGCCATGAAGATGACGGCAGAGGAAGCCAAGGCTGCATTGGAAGAAATGCGAAAGATGTCAACCCTCAAACTGAAGGGTGACACAGGTCTGGAGGCTTCTAACATAGAGCAGGTTCAGCAATACCTGATGGGTAGAATCAAGGCCATTAACCCAAGCGGTGTCGGTGGCGGACGTTTTACGCTGCAGGGCAAAAATCAGATTAAGGACCTGATAGATGCCTTCAAGAAGGACTACGGTATCGGTAGCGATAAGGAGGCTCGCGAAATCGTAAGCCGCCTCGTTACCGGCAAGAACGGTGGATTGATTCAGAGGGGCGTTTACGACAAGGAGTTCGGTGCCCTTCAAGTTACCGTTGATCCGGAGGCGTTGAAGCAGCGCGGTGCCCGTATGCTGGAGCTTACCAACATCTCGAAGGGTGTTACCGCTGCCACCAAAGAGCAGACTGCTGCCGACCAGGCACAGGAGGAAGAGGTGAAACGCCTGCGTGAGGCATACCGTCAGGAAGACGAGACCCTCAGAAAGCGTAAGGAGGAATACCAGAAGCGTCTCGACAAGGCCAACGCCATAGGTGGCCCTGAAGAGAAGGACGGCAAGCGCACTGCCAGAGGTCAGGCACTTGACGATGCCGAGACATACCGTCAGCGCTATGTGGTGAAGCAGGAGGAGCGCACCAAGGCTGCATGGGAGGAATACCAGGCTGTGAAGAGCGGCACGCAGGCTACCGAGGCGAATACCAAGGCGAAGAAAGATAATGTCAGCGTTGACCAGCAGAAAAAGCAAATCGACGAACAGATAGCCGCTCTGGAGCAGCAGAAGGCCGGCAACACCGAACGCCTCACACAGTTGCAAGAGAAGGGTGCCAAGGCTGCCAAGAAGAATGCCGAAGCCACTCAGGAGCAGACGCAGGCCGTGAAGGAGTCTGCCGATGCAGAGATGACGATGGAGCAGCTGCTGAAGCGCCGAGAGGATCTGGACAGCAAACTCGCTGCCAAGAAGGAGCAGTTGAGAAAGGCCCAGGAGGAACTGGAGAAGATGACGAAGAGCGAGACGGCTGCTGAGAAAGAGCAGTCGGACGTGACCGCACGCCTCACTCAGAAACAGGCAGAGTATAACGAGGAACTGCAGAAGATGGGCCCGATGAAGGAAGCCCGCGACCAGGCCACGAAAGACCGCAGAAATGCCCAGCGCGTCATCAACCGCAGCGACGAGACCATCAACACCACCATGCGCGAGGTTCTTCCTGAACGTAAGTCGGAGGAAGAAATGACGCAGATGCGCAAGAAGGCTGAGGATTTGCAAAAGGAAATCAACGACCTGACGCAAGCCTTCGACCAGAACGCACAGGCCATCACCAACCTGAATCGTAAGGAGACCGAAGCCGCCATTGAGATGGCACAGTCGGAGAACGTCAGCATCGAGAAGGTGAAGCAGGCCATCGAACTGTTGAAAAAGAAGATAGAGACCGAGGCTACCGATGCAAAGACCATGCAGGAGCGTGGCGACGCCATTAACCGACTGAGCGAGCGACTGACGCAGATGAATGCCGAGGTTGCCAAGCTGTCGCAACCCATCGCCGACCGCCTGAAGGTGGACGACTTGGGTACGCTGAGCGAGACCGAGATACGACAGGGCATTGAAGCCGCCAAGCAACTCATCCAGACCTATAAGAGCGGTAGCGACGAAGCCAACCAACTGGCCGAGCGCATCGTTAAGGCCGAGAAGCACCTGAAGGACACAGGCATCGAGGCAGCGCGCACAGCGCAAAAACAGGCAGAAGCCCAGCAGTTGTTGGCCGAGAAGCATAAGCAGATGCAGGACCGCATGTCGGCACTCAACCGTCTGTCGAAGGAGGGGCTGACAGAAACACAGCGTTATTGGCAGGCACAGATGGACGGTGCCACCCGTGGAAGCCGTGCCTTCAAGGAAGCAGAACGCAACCTGAAACGCATCAATGCCGAACAGGAGAAACAGACTCAGGCACAACTTGAAGCAAGTGCCAACCGTCTGGGTCGTAAGAACCTGAGAACGCTGTCGGGTGCTGAGTTACAGGAGTCGGTAAATGCTGCAAAGCAACTGTTGGCTACCATGAAGCCCACCAATGCAGCATATACAGATTTGCAGAATAACATCATCCGTGCCGAAGAGCACATGAAGCAATACGGACTGGAAACCGCCCGTAGCGCACAGCAAGCTGCTGCGCAGTTGCAGATGATGAAAGACCGCATGGTCGATCTCAGTAAGCTGTCGGATGCCGGTCTGGAAGAGACACGCCGCTACTGGCAGGCGCAGATGGACGGTGCCGAGCGTACCAGCCAGGCATACATAGAGGCCAAGGCAAACATGGAGGCTATCGTCCACGAACAGCAGAAGTTGGCCGCAGAGCAGGTGAAGACCGACGCTCAGAAGATATACGGCAATAAGATGCTGATGAGCGAGGGTAGCATCCGTAACGCCATTGAAGCCGCCAAGCAGTATCAGCAGACGTTGGCAGCTACGAGTCCGGAGTATCAGCGCCTGAAAGCTGCCATCGTGGATGCCGAGGAACACATCAAAAAATACGGAGTAGAAGCCGAACGTGCAGCCCGCAAGGAGGCACAAGCCATCGCCGATGCTGCCCGCAAGCGTCAGGAGAATGACACAATGATGCGCAAGCAGCTGTATAACACAAGGGATTTGTCGGCGTCGGCACTGAAAGCACAGGAACAATACTGGCAGCGACTGATTGATGACCCCAATACGGCAGCAGCCAGTCTGGCACGCTATGAGAAAGACTTGAAGCGTGTGCGCCAGTTGCAGGAGCAGGCTATTAAGACTGAGGGGCAGGAAGCCTTTAATTTCTTTAAGGATGGCAAGGATGAGAACGCCAGTGCCAACGAGATAAAAAAGCAGGCCGATGCGCTAAAGAAATATCGCGACTCCCTGCCACAGAAGGATAATGCCGACACAATCGCCAAGATCAACGAATATCTGATAAAGGCTGGGCAGTCGGCAGAGAAAGCCGCACAGCAGGCTATGTCGCTGCGTCAGGCCGTCACCATCGGAAAGCAGGTGCGTGGCGGTTCATTCAGTGGTAGTATCGAAGAGCTTAAACAGGCTAAGAAAGTGCTCGAAGAACTGCAGCAGCGCGTGGAGAAGGGCGGTAGGTCGTGGCAGAAATTGCAGCGCGACATCGACGGTATCAACATAGAGTTAAAGCGCGTCAACACCATCAGCAAGGAAGTTCAGGAAGTGCTTGACCGTCCTAAAGGCCGTTCGTACAACGAGTTGAAGCAGGCTGTAGAGCAGGGCCGTCTGAAACTGCAGAGCATGGACCGCACCACCAAAGAAGGGCAGAAGGCTTTCGATGAACTGGCTAAGAAGATAAAAGCCTGCGACCTGGAGATGAAGACCCTTGGAAATTCTGCCAAGGGTACGGTGTCTGCCTTCGATAAGGCATGGGGCCGACTGAAGACCTATATCAGTCTGTACGTCGGTGCAGCCGTCGCCATGCAGAAGATTACGTCAACGATGGGTGATCTTATGACGCTCTCGGACAAGATGGGTGAAGTACGTAAGACTACCCACTTTACGGCTGATGAAGTAGGGCGACTGTCAGACAACTTGACGAAACTTGATACGCGCACACCAATAGAACAGCTGCTCAGCATATCGGCACGAGGCGGTCAGTTGGGTTTGAAGGCACAAGAGGACATACGAGGATTTACCGAAGCTGCTAATCAGTTGATGGTTGCTCTGCCTGAAATGGGAGAGGAATCGGCTACTGAACTGATGAAGATTGCGAAGGCAACTGGCGACCTGAAGCGCAACGGTGACGATGTGCAAGAAACACTGGAGCGCGTCGGTTCTACTATCATCGAATTGCGTGCCAACAGTGCATCTACCGCGCCTGCCATTACGGACTTCGTGAAGCGTGTCGGTGCCGTAGGTGCTCAGGCAGGCATCACCATTGACCAGGTGGCCGCTCTGGGTTCTACAGTCGATGCGTTGGGTGGTCGCGTGGAGATGTCGGCAACGGCATTGTCACGAATGATTCCAGCAATCCGCAACAACTCGTTTGCAGTAGCAAATGCTATAGGCGTGACTGAGAAATCTCTGAAAGACCTGTTTAATAGTGGGCGCGCTATGGATGCTATGGTGCTTATCTTCCAGAAGATGCGTGAGAGCGTTCAGCAGTATGACACATCGACGGAGAAAGGCATGAACGCTATGGCCGACCATGTGGAAGAGATGCTGGGAAAGAATGCCACCATGCAGGAGGTTATGAAGGAGCTGAACCAGCAGGGCGCACGTGCCGGAATCGTGTTTGGTCTGTTGTCGCAGAATGTGGATGAACTGGAGAAGCAACTTGGCATTGCCAACAATGCCTATCGCCAGAATACGGCCCTGCTGAACGAGTATAACAATATGAATGAAACCACGGCAGCAAAATGGGAGCGACTGAAGAATAGCATCGAAGAGTGGTTTGTCAGCGACTCAGCGCAGCGTTTCCTCGGTAGAATCATCGACGGACTGCGAACGCTGGCCGACTGGTTTGCCTCTGATGGCCCGTTAGCCATTGGTTTCAAACTGATGCTGACCTACGCTGCTGCTATGAAGTTGCAGATAGGTGCAGCCTTTATGGGTATTGGCGGTGGTTTTAAGACGCTGACAACAGCACTGATGGCTGGTATGGCAGGCATCGGAACGTCACTTGGTGTCTTAGGCGAGAAGCTGGGTTTGGTTACAGCACGTACACGACTGGCAAGAATGGAGTGGAAGAAGATGGATCTGGCTATGAAGCAGAACGTCATCGGTGCCATCATCGCTGCCATCGCCATGCTGGCCATGAAAATGTGGGAGTGGCACAAGGCCGCCAAGGAAGCTGCTGCAGAGGTTGGAAGATTCAATCAGAAGATGGCCGATGAGAAGAAGGTACTTGACAGTCTGTTTGAGCCGTTGAATAAGTCCAACCTTGCGCAGAAGGATCGCCTTGACCTTATCAAGCAAATCAATGATAAGTACGGCAAATATCTGGGTTATATGCTCAGCGAGACTTCATCTGCTATCCAGTTGGCAGATGCCCATGCTCTTATAGCAAAACGCATCCGAGAAGAAGCCTACGAGCGTCGTATTGCCGATAAGGAGCGTAGCATACAGGAAGAACACAACGAGGACGTGAACGCCGCCTACGCCAAGATAACTGACCGACTGAGGAAAAACGCAAAAGGCAATGCCGACGTACAGGCTATGGCCGATATGTTGAAAGGTATCGTTGACAGCCGCATGGGTGAAATCAAGTACGCTTATGATGACAGCAACAATATCTTCAAGGCCAAGACGAGCTATTACCTTGACCCGAATATTAAAGGTGCTATCGACAACGGCATTGAGCGACTGATTCTGGATGGCAAACTGTCGCGTGACAACGTGCAGTTGATACAGAAGGCTGTATATAAATATACGGTAGAGGCGAAGAACCAGCACGACGACATTATGAGTCAGACGGCAAACCTTCGCTCTGACCTGCGCAGTATTCAGGGAGCCATCAAGTATGACCTTGCCAATAATATCAACACGCTTGTCAGCAAGGTTGCCAGCACGGTAGGCAATGCTGTGAGGAATATCAAGCAGCAACAGCAGAACACACCGCTGATGCTTCAGCCGCAAGGTGGTGGCAGTGGCGTCAACATTCCTAACCTGTTTGGCGGTCAGCAGCAAGGAGGATGGAGTGCTCCTTGGCAGCAGACCCGTGAGACAACACCCGACCAGCAGATGGCACCTGCAGGATGGAAGCCTGACATTGACAAGAAGAATGTAGAACAGGTCCGTCAGTTCGTGGCCGACCAGGATGCGCTACGAAGCGCACTGCAAGCCAGTGGGGAACAGTTGGACGAGGCACAGCGCAAGGTTGCTGAGTCATGGCTTCTGAGTGACGAGCAGTTGAAGGAGTATCGTAAGATTATCCAAAAGGCTGACTACAGCCCAGGTGGCAAAAATGCTAACCCCTATGGCGATTATAACAAAGTGACTTCTCCGTACTCAGAGTGGAACGGTGACGACCTTGTTGCCCGTCGTAAGGAGATGTTGGAGCGCGTAAAGGCTTTGGCCAATGGTGCAGACGTACAGGCGGTATTGTCGGAGGATGCAAAGTTCATCAGCGACGCCGTGCGCAAGAACATCAAGACCACCAATGACGCCATTGAGTGGTATAACTCAGAACGACTGAAAATACAAGATGCACTTCATGCCAAGCACCTGACGAACACCGGAGACTGGCTCGACCCGAAGGCACAGCGTAGAGCAAGCCGCGTGGTGAGAGACGAGATGAAGTATTACCTGGATGAGTTGGATGCTTACTATACCGAGCGCAAGGCGAAGATACAGGAAGCTCAGAACGACGAGGAAATCAGCGAGGCAGAGGCACGCAACCGTACCATTGCCAATGAGGCCGAGTGGCGACAGCGCCGTGCCGAGTTGCAGCAGCTGTATGCCAAGAAGGGTGCAAAAGTGACGCAGGCTGAACAGCAGGCTATCTTCAACATCATATCGGAGCGTACTGGCGAGACAACAACATTTATCCAGAGGGATATTGCCCAGACAGTGAAGTTCATTGAAGACGTTGGCAAGAAGAGCAAGGCCGCTATGGACCGCATCTATGGTAATCTGGATAAGGATATTGAGCAGGACTTCCTGCGTCAGCGCAACGCCATCGGTCAGCACATGAAGGCCATTCAGGACATCATCGACAAGGAGCGCCCGTTCAACGGTATCACAAAGGATCTGCAGACGAACCTCACGACGATGGGTATCCTGACGGCGCACATGAGCAAGGAGCGCGATGAGTTGATGGCGAAGAATGCCGACATGACGAAGTTCAACGAGAAGCAAGCCCAAGAGGCGTTTAAGGAAATGACGTTCCTGTTGGGCGAGGCTGAAAACGCCTACTCGACAACTGCCGAGGAGGTGATGCAGCGTGCTGCCGAAGCTGGACTGACGGCATGGGTGGAGGAGATGAAGCAGAATCCGCAGATGCAGGAGGGCTTGATGGCACAGTTACGCTCTACTTTTGACACCATTCAGGATGCTATCAAGAAGGAAGCCTCGCAGTTGAAGAAGGAAGCCGAAATCATGTGGAACAATATCCTCATGCCAGACGGCGAGACCACCATGAAGCAGGCTTTCGACAAGACCATCTCGACGTTGGGAATTGAGCAGGGTAGGGTAAGCCGTGCGAACTCGCTCATCGGTGCAGGACAGGCTTCGGAACGTGTGGTCGACAAGTTGGCCATCAAGCAGATGCAGGTACAGATGGCGACGCAGAAGGCATACTATGATCTGATGCGTAAACGCGGACTGGCTCAGGTAGAGATACTGAAACAACAGTCGAAAGAACTGGAAGAGCAGGGCAAGTTGGAGGAAGCCAAGCGCAAGAGCCAGGATGCACAGCATGTTCAGATGGCACTCAATCTGGCTACCACCAAGGAGCAAACCGAGCTGTTGAAACTGGAAGAGGAACTGACTGCCAAGGTTGAGGAATCTCAGAACCGCCTCTATACCGAGTTAAAGGAGTGGGGCAATCTGTTGTCTTCGAGCCTGCAGAGCATCTTCGAGGCATCAAACGCCGGCAATGCCGATTACTATAACGAGCGCGCCAAGATGGACCTGACGGGCAAGGGCGGTCCTGGTGCGGGCACCTACGTTGTCATTGACAATGCAGGTACCAGCGATGCACAGGCCCACTATGAATACCTTGATGAGCGTCAGGCTCTGGAGCGTGAGCATGAGATTGAGCAGCAGAACGCACAGGCAGAGGCGTGGAGCAAGGTCATGGATGACATCAATATGAAGATGTCGGAGAGCATCACCGACTGGATGAACGCTTTCCTTCAGAGCCAAAGCGTAGACCTGAACACGGCAGCACTCGGCGCCAATACAGCCGCCATCAATGCGCTGACATCGGCAATGGGTGGCGTTCCTGCAGCAGAAGGCTCGGGCGATATGGGCATAGGAGAAGACGGTGTACCAAACTCCATACGCCGACCCGAAGAGAATAACGGTGGTGAAGCACCAACCTATAAGGCTCCTTGGCAGATGACCGACGAGGATATTGTCAAGGGTCAGGAGAACATGGGGCTGATGTGGCAGTCGTACACCGAGCAGGGTACGGAGGCTATGATGCAGATGCAAGAGAACCTGGCAGAGACACCAGGCATTACTCCACCGTGGCAGATGACTGAGGAAAGCATGCAGGCCGGTATGGAGAACATGCAGAATGCTTATCAGGGTATGGTTGATGCAAGCAACAAGGCTACTGGTCAGGTGCTTGCCAACCAGAGCAAGATACAGCAGGGCGAGAACCAGACCGACAAAAAGATATCATCTGGCGCACAGTCGGCTTTTGCCAAGATGACGGCAGCAGCCAACCTGTACGGTATTGCCTATCAGGCCATGTCGAATGACAATCTTTCAACGGCTCAGAAGTTTGAGATGATTGCTGTGCAAGCTGCAGGACAGGCAGCTATCAGTGCGCTGACAGCTTCGTTGGCACAGAACACGGGACAGGTTGCCGCCGACACGCCTGCCGTAGCATCAAAGGCATTTGCCCAACTTGGTCCTATCGGTGGTGCAGCTGCTTTTGCCGCCATCACTGCCATACTTGGTGGACTGGTTGGCCTTGCCGTCTCGAAGATTGCGAAATCGAAGAGTCAGATTGCACAGGTGACTGGTGCCAGTGTCGGTGCTGGTCGTATGGCAACGGGTATGCTGACGTATGGCGAGGGTAACGTGAATGAGTTTACGGATCCATCGACGCTGACGCCTGGCAGACAGTATAACGTGGATAGTGCAGACGGAAAGACGTACCGCGCACGCTACATGGGTAAGAATGCCAAGACACACATCACCAACGGGCCGGAGTTCCATCTGGTAGGCGAGAAGGGTAGGGAGGCCATCATCGACGCGCACACAACCCGACAGCTGCAGATGGACGACAACGGCATCTGGCAGTCGATACAGACGCTATACAACGGCGGTCGCCTCAGTCATTCGTCAATGCGCCGTAGTGGTAGGGGAGTGAGAGCCTTTGCCGATGGTAATCTGGATGAGTTTGAGGAGGTTGAGAGCACGCTGGGCGGTGGCGATTCCGGCATGAGCATGGAGCAGGTAATATCACTGAAAGAGAGCATCGACCGTCAGAGCGACCTGCTGGAAGACCTGCGAACAAACGGCATCAAGGCAACCTTTGACGTGTACGGCAAGGGTGGCTTGGTGGACAGCTACGATACTGGTAAGAAAAACGTGACGAGACATGGAGAGAGATATTGACTTAGTAATACCGATGGTATTTCCCGCAGACCCTGAGTGGCGGCGGGAATACCAACGCTTCCATATAGGGGATGCGACAAAGAGCGAGCGTTTCCGTTCGTGGGGTACTGAGGAACTGCTGGTGAGGTGCTGCATAAAGTTTATGCCGTGGCTCAGACGCATCTATATCCTGCTGGCACATGAAAGCCAGGTGCAGGAGTGGATGAAGAACCTTGCGGCAGAACAGCAAGGCACTATGCAGCCGGAGGTGAGGACTGTGTTTCATCGGGAGTTCATGCCGGCAAACATGCTGCCGTGCTTCGCGAGTCCATGCATTGAGATGTTCCTGCATAAGATACCAGAGCTGTCGGAATACTTTATCTACGGCAATGACGATATGTTTCCGCTGAGTCCGCTGCAGCCGGAGGACTTCTTCCGTCAGACAGAACCGGACGGCACACTCTTGCCGTGCCAGAAGATAACGGAGCGAGTGTATCCACCGAATCCGAATATCTTCCAGAGGAAGTGCATGTATCAGCTGAACATGATAGCGGGGCGCTACGGCAAGCACTATACAGCGAAGTGGCCCGACACAGGGCATATCTTTGCTGCCATCAGGAAGAGCAGCTGTGAAGAGGTATGGCGCAGACATGGCGACGAGATAACCTATTACCTGTCGCCGCTGAAGCGTAACGACCGAAGTTACAATCACTATATCTACATGCTATATCAGCACTTTGAGGGATTGTATGTAGAGCACCGTCCACCAAGGCACTATACCGACCATGAAACGCCGACACAGCGGCTGGCAGAGATTATCCGTGACCCGCAGGCGGGAATGGTCTGCCTGAATGACAACGAGAAGATCTTCGACTGGAAGGTAAGGGCGGAGATGGTTCACAGGGAGATTGAGAGAAAGCTGGAGGGAGCTGCTGTGACTCAGCAGCATACAGGACAAATAACGGAATAACGACATGAAGACAGCATTGGTAGCCATCGGGCGGCGCGAGAACAGATATGCCCGAGAATGGGTTGAACATTACCTTGAGCTGGGGTTTGACCACATCTACATCTGTGACAACAATCACGATGGGGAGGAATACTTCGAGGATGTTCTCGGAGACAGAATTGCCGAGCATAAGGTCAGCATCCATGACTACAGAAACAGGCAGGGCGTGCAGGTTACGGCATATAACGAAATGTATCGCCAGTATGGCGGTCAGTACGACTGGATAGCGTTCTTTGACTTCGACGAGTTTCTGACGGTGAACAGCGTGATGACGGTGAAGCAGTGGCTGGCTTTCTACACAGGCACTGATGCTGATACGGTGCTGGTGAACTGGAAATGCTATGGCGACTGCGGACTGGTGTATGATGACGGACGTGGCGTGAAGGAGCGCTTCACGGAGCCGTTGCCGCTGGACAAGGCAGTGCAGTATGACTTCCCCAACAACAACCACATCAAGAGCATCGTGAGGGGTGGACTTGGTGAGATTTCCTTCGGGCGCAATCCGCATATTCCCGATACGGCGCGCTGCTGCTATACAGCCACGTGGCAGCCTTGCGAGGCATCGCCATTCCAGCCATACGACTTCAACGTGGCCACTCTGCACCACTATGCCACGAAAACCATTGAGGAGTGGATGATGAACAAGTGGACGAAGGGTACTGGCAACAAGCCTGACATGGATGCTTTCCGAAAGAAGTACAAGGGACGATTCTTTAAGTATAACGAGGCAACGCCTGAGAAGCAGGCTTACATGGAAGCCTTCGAGCGCAACAAGGAACTGCGTATCACGGTGTGCATCGTGCATTACAATACACCTGAGATGACGCGCTGCTGCATCCGTTCGCTGCAGAAGCATACGCCTGGTGTTGGCATCATCGTGTTCGACAACAGCGACAAGCGACCGTTTGTGCCGATGGAAGGTGTGGAGGTTATCGACAATACCAAGGGACAGATCATCAACTTCGACGAATGGCTGAAGGAGTTCCCTGACAAGGTGGACGTTGGCAACGGATGGGCGTCGGCCAAGCACTGCTGGACGGTGCAGTGGCTTGTGAACAAGCGTCGCAACCCGTTTATCCTGATGGATTCTGATGTGCTCATCAAGCAGGACATCAGCAGCTTCTGGGATAAGACGCAGGCGTTCGTTGGACAGGTGAAGCCCCACATGTCGGCTTTCAGGATTACTGTTGAGAGGGTGCTGCCGTTCCTTTGCTTTGTCAACGTGCCGATGATGAAGGAGGAGGGTGTGAGTTACTTCAATTTTCCGAAGATGTGGGCACTGACCTATAAGTCCCCCGACAAGGCGTATGACACGGGCTGCTGGTTCTTGGAGGATGTGAGACGCCACGGTCTGCCGCGCCGCGAGTTGAGCATAGACCCTTATGCCCTGCATTTCGGTCATGGCAGTTGGAAAGGGAAGGACCCGAAAGAGTGGCTGGAGGAGCATAAAGCCCTGTGGGCATAGTTTCAAGATTCAGGTTTCAGGTTCAAGCTATGATATACAAGAGTTATCAAGACCTGTCGGACGCTATCCGCAGGAATCTATGGAAGATACCGCAGGATGTAGACATTATTGTCGGCATACCGCGCTCTGGCATGATAGCCGCACTGATGGTGGCCGAGTTGCTGGGCAGGCGATGTGCCTCGTTGGATGATTTCCTTGACGGCAACATCATGTCGTGCGGTGACAGACAGACGTTGCTTGGCAGGGGAAGGCCGGGGAAAGTACTGGTGATAGACGATACCGTCAACACTGGTGCTGCCATTGTCAGGGCGCGCAAGATGCTGGTTACGATGACAGGGCCGTATGACATTCTGTTCGGCTGTGTCTTTGCCCGTGGCAGAGATGCCAAGGCACTGGTGAACATCTGGCTGGAGGATATCTACGTGCCAGGCGAGCGGTGGTATCTCTATGAGTGGAACATCATGCACCATCATGCGCATAAGACACAGGCCATGATGTGGGACATTGACGGCGTGCTGTGCCAAGACCCGCCGTCGGAGCGTGACACCAAAGCCTACGAGTACTACCTTGAACATGCCGTGCCGATGGTGGTGCCAACCACACCGATTGGGGCCATCGTAACCTACAGGCTGGAGAAGTACCGGGATATCACCGAGCGATGGCTGAAAAGACACGGCATACAATATAACGACCTGATTATGTTTCAGGCTGATAGTCGTGAAGAGCGCAATGCCATGTCGTACCCGGGCAGATATAAGGCGCATCAGTATAAGAAGTCAGACTGGGCGACCCTGTTTGTCGAGAGCGACCGCGAGCAGGCGGCGAGGATCTGCGAACTTAGCGGAAAACCTGTGTTCTGCTATGGGGATGGGAAGATGTATTTAAAATGCCCTTGACTTTTTCTTTAGAAATCACGATATTGCGGTAAAACGATATAGCTATGTTTATACGAAGCGAAAACGAAATCATATCGCTGATGCCTACGGCACGGTGGAGCAGACCCGACCAAATCTACGGTTATGTGGAAGAGGAAGAGCGGGTGGCTCTGGAGCCGTTGCTTGGCACCACGCTGTATCAGCATCTCTGCAACGAGTATGAGCGACTGCGCAAGGAATACGGCGACATCACATCGACGACCATCAAACCGACAGGCAAGGCGAAGAAAGACCCCAAAGTGCCTCATGCTGACGTGACAGAACGTATGGACCGCGTGCAGGCAGGTTTGGTTGAGCCGACATGTACTGCCCAGGCAAAGGAGGAAAAGGATGTTCCGAAGCAGGATCAAGTGACTGTCAGACTGCTGCGCATCTGTCAGCAGATTGTGTTCTACAAGATGTTGTCGCACAAGGCCGGCTTGCTGACGGTCTCGTTCAACGAGGGCGGTGGCATGAACCAGGTGAGTGCAGAGGGCTACGATCCTGCAGACCAGAAGAAGATAGAGCACGTGGTGAAGGATGCCTACATGAGTGCAGGCCGCGCCATAGACTCACTGCTGCTGTTCTTGGAGGCTGACGCCAAAGGCGATAAGGTGTTTACCGAGAAGTGGCAGGAGGCTGACGCTTACTACCTGCATAAGGACTTGCTTTTCCAGACGGCCCGTGTACTGAACGAATACCTGGACATCAAGGGTGAGCGCATGGCGTATGTAGCACTGGTAAGAGATATCCGCTTCTGCCAGAATACTTATTTGAAGCCACGCATCGGCGGCAAGCTGCTGAAGGCAGTGGTGGCGTATGCCAACAATGGTGCTGCTACGAAGGAGGTTGACGCAGAGGTCTACGATGAGCTGTTGTCGATGCTTCGTACTGCACTGGCCCTCTATGTGGAAAGCCGAAGAACGGAGTTGGCTCCTGTAAAAGAGAAGCTGGCAAGACGTGACTCCATGACTGATGCACAGCAGGCTATGGCAACGGCTTGCAACTTCATCGAAGAGCACATTGATGCTTTTGGCGACGCAGCCGTAGACACACCTATATATAACGCGATACGCGCCCGCGAGGCAAAGGAGGCACAGGATGCAGCCAACGCAGAAGCTGCAGCAGAGCGCCAGCGAAAGGCAGTCTGCGAGCAGAACAGACGCAAATTGTTTACCGGTTTCCCGGCCACTCACAGAACGCCGGAACTAAAGTGAAAGGTGTAGAAATTGCTTCTTGCTTGGTTTGCCCTTGACAATCACGGCGATACATAGTAAATTGCGGAAAAAGTTGAATAAAAACGAAAGAATATGATTTACGAACTTTTCACAACAAAGCACTGGATGGTAATGCCGCAGTTTGTTCACGGCTTGCTGCCTACGTTGATGCACAACTTCAACAATCATATTGCCATCGGTGCAGTAGAGAAGAAGCAGCCATATCTGGTAGCCGGTATGAACGGAGAGGTTATACGCGACGCTCAGGTGACCGAGGACGGCGAGGTGCTGCCTCGTTATAACTGGGACGGTACCAGCCTGCTTGCCCAGATGAAGGAGCCGTTTGTGAACGTGATTCCCATAGACGGACCTATCACACGCAATGGCGATGCCTGCTCATACGGCTCGAAGGAGATCCGCGACTGGATGATGGAGGCTGCCGACAATAAGTACTGCCGTGCTCATATCATGGTGATTAACACCCCTGGCGGTTCGGCTTGGGCTAAAAACGATTTCCAGCAGGCTATCGACTATGCTCACGACTGTGGACAGCGCGTGTATATGCTTATCGACGGACTTTGTGCATCGGCTGGTGAGTATCTCACATCGTTTGGCGACGAGGTTTACGTGGTGAACCTGAAGGACCAGTTGGGTTGCGTAGGCGTTATGGCAGCGTTCTTCACTATCAAGAACGGTGAGAAGAATCAGTTTGACAGCGAGACCTACCGCGAGTACTACGCTACCAAGAGTATCAACAAGAACAAGGAGTATCGCGACATTGCCGAGAACGACGATGCCACGCTGCTGATTGAGGAACTTGACAAGTTGGAGGCAGAGTTCCGCAGCGATATGAAGGCAGCATTCCCTAATGCTACCGACGAGCATCTGGACGGAAAGATATTCGACGCATCCGAAGTGATGGATATCCTGTGTGACGGACAGATGCTGCTGGGCGACCTGGTGGCACGCGCATTTGCCGTGGCCAACGGCGATGAGGAGCCTATCGCCCGTACCGCCAACCGTAAAATCGGACAGCCTGCAGACGTGACAGACGATGAAGAAGATCCGATGGAAGCTGCACTCAAAAGCGCAGAAGCCGCTGCTGAGCATATTGCCGATATTGCAGATAACAAGACCAATGTTTCACAAAAAAATAGCACGATTATGGACGAGAAGTATCAGATTGTCGCTCAGGTTCTCGGAGTGGAAGAGTTGCAGGTGACAGAGGAAGGTACATTCCTCAATAAGCCTCTGCTTGACACACTCACAGAGAAGCTGACAGAGATGAAGGCCAAGGAGGCTAATGCAGCCGCCGCAGCCGCACAGGAGGAAACTCCTGCAACGGAACAGCCAGCAGAGGAAGCACCTGCGACCGAAGCACCCGCTGTCGAAGAAGAGAAGCCTGCTGAGGAAGAGCAGAAGCCCACCGAGGAAGCACCCGCTACCGAGGAAGAGCAGAAGCCTGCCGAAGAGGAAGAGAAACCCGCAGAGGAGAAACCTGCCGAAGAGGAGGAAAAACCAACCGATGCGCCCGCTACTGAGGAAGCCGTACAGGCTGCTACTGAGGAGATTAACAAGATTCAGGAAACCCTGCATAACGCAGAGCAGATGATTGCCGACAAGGACAAGGAGATTGCCGAATTGAAGGAGTCGCTGGACGGTCAGAAGAATACCGCCGAGCAGCTGCAGGCCGACATCGACCAGGCCCGTAAGGACATCGAGACTGCCAACGGTACGATTGCCGAGCGTGATGCTACCATCACTGGTCTGAAGGAGGACGTCGACAAGTTGACGAAGCAGGTTAGCGACCTGAAGGCTGAGCTCAAGGAGATGGCTGGTAAGCCCGCTCCTATGGCCAACGCTGACAGTGGCATCCCTGCCGACAACGGAACGGGCGACGCTCCAGAGGCTACTGGCACCGTGCGTAGCACCGTGAATGCCAACATGTCTCCAGAGGAGATTCGCGATGCCCTGCGCAAGCGCGACGCAGAGACAAAGGCACGTAGCAAGCGCCGTTAGTCAGACTCGGCTCAGATTGCCCTTGACTTGTAGTTCTCTACATAGTAAATTTGCAATAACAACAACACAAAGACAACATAATAGTTTTCACCAACACTAAAAAAAGGATTATGGCTTACGCAATCAATGTCTCACAAGTGCAGACTGTTACCGAACAGCTGCATGTCGACCTGGTAGCTCGCGCTTCCATGTTGAATGACAAGATGCTGGATGACCTCCAGATCACTGTCACGACCGACGTCGAGAACATCGACAAGCTGTTCCTCTTCAATGACAAGGGTCTGCTTGCACGTCAGTATAAGCAGGGTGCCGTCAAGAAGGTACAGCTCGGTATGTTTGTCGAGAACCCTGCAAAGGTGATTCTCGCAGTTACTCACCCCCAGGACAACGTCCAGAAGTATCGTGAGAAGGAACCCTTCCACGTGAACCCCGACGGTACCAACAACGCAGAGAAGACGCAGTTCCTGCTGGAGAAGATCGCCAATCGCCACGCTCAGGACGTCCGCGCCAACTTCTTCTTCGGCAACGAGGCTAACGCCAACCTGCCCGAGACCACGGAGAACCAGGTGAAGTTGGGTCTCTCTCTGTACGACGGTATCTTCACCAAGATCGCACAGGGTATCACCAAGGGTATTATCAGCGAGGCTATCGGCAACCTGATTAAGACCGGCGCTGCTCCCAGCGACTCTCTGGCTGCCTACAAGTGGTTCAAGGCCGCTTACAACTCACTGAACGACGACCTTCGCGGTGCCGAGGAGTTGCTGGCTTACGTCAGCTCTGACCTCGCTGACAAGATTGTCGAGGGTTACATGCTGATGCACCCGCAGCTGGCTGTCACCGTTCTGGAGGATGGCTGGAAGTTCAGTCAGATGAAGAACCTGAAGCTGACCACCCACACCTCTATGGGTAAGGGCGACAAACTCATCTTCTGTCTGCCCGGAACACTGGAGTACATCTGCGACGTGCGTCCTGAGAGCCAGGCCAACATCACTGTTGAGCGCAACTCTGACGACCACAACCTGTTCGACTATCAGGTGCAGACCGCTCAGGCTTCTCGTATCCGCGACTACTCCCCGAAGGTATTCGCTACCAACGACGAGGAGAACACCCCGAACAACGTACCCGCTGGCGACTACATTGCCGATATCTTCACCGTTGCCACCAGCGACGAGAAAGAGGGTACTGCCGAGATCACCTCTGGTGAGAAGGACCTCTATGCTGAGGGCAACATCATCACTGTTGCCGCTACGCCGAAGGATGGCTACAAGTTCAAGGGCTGGAGCGACAACGCTACTGCCAACCCCTACAACTACACCTTCCCTGGTGGTGTTGTGACCCTCGTAGCTATGTTCGAGGAAGAGGGCGGTGGTGACTCTGACAGCAGCATCTAAACCCCATCGGAGGTGAGCGGCGCCCAGTGACCTTCACTGCAAGCGCCGCCCTCTGACCTCCGACTCTCTATTCACAAGTAATCATAGTAAACAACACAAACACAAAAAAGACATACGATTATGGGACTTTGCAATTTAAAGCACGTTAAGCAGACGAACGACTGCTCGGAGAATCCGGGCGGTACCAGTAACTACTGCATGGTCGTTCCTATTGACAGCGACCACATCGAGGGCAACATCGAGATCAACGATGAGAAGAACCAGTACAACATCACTCCCAAGGGTGGTTCAGGCTCTACCCTGAAGGGTTTCAAGATTGCCTTTAAGAACCAGTCTGGTCAGGTCAGCAGCGAGGACAACGGCGAGGGCGGTGCCAACACCGTTACCGGTACAGGTCTCGTTGACAAGAACGAGGACGATATGGCTGTTCTCGGTCGCCGTCTCTCCAACATGGGCGGTGGCTACATGGTGTTCTTCCCCACTGGCAAGACCAAGAAGGTGAACGGCACTTCACTGAAGGAGTGGAAGGTCGTCGGCAATCCTACTGGCGACGTGGTGTTCAGCCGTACCAACGACAGCGGTAAGAACCGCAACGACGAGCACGGTACAACCTTCAACTTCGTCTGCAACTTCCAGGTGTACGACGTTGTGAAGTACTACGGTGAGATTGCCGAGGATGTTGAATCTGATTCGAGCAACTAATCCGGGTATCTGGTAACAACAGCATTACGAGGCTCAGGCTCCATATCATCGGGCCTGGGCCTTTTTTATTGACAACTGATAATTGAAAGTTATGCACATCTTAGAACCTTGTTGTATCAGGCGACAACTGCTCAACCTGCGCGACTCCATCGAAAACGGTGGCAGGACGCAGTTTCAGGGCTATGGAGACCTTTCGATTACTGAACTGCTGCCTGCCTTGCTGGCACGATATACGGAAACGGAACTGATGATTGTCGCCCCGACGATGCCAGACCAGGCAACGGAGGTTATCACCCGCTGGATGCGCCAGCAGTGGCCACATGCCAACGGAATAGACAAGCTGAACGTGGTAAGGCAGTTGACCATCATCTCCGACCTGTCGCCTGCCAAGTCACCCGTCATGTCGGACTTGTTGAAAGACAATCCGTTTGCAGGCCGTCTGATGCTTGTTGACAGACCGCAGGCTGATACGGCTATCCTGTTGCCAGACATCGCCATTACAGGCCCGCTGAACTTGCGGTATGGACAGAACTTCGTATGTACTGTGACGACCGTACCAGAAGAGGTGCGCAAGCTGTGGGAGCAGTACCTGTCGGAAAGTAAAAAGAAACCGACCCAACAGGACGTTGAGCCGGCAAAGCGTCCAGCAAGGAAGAGAAAATTTTCCTCTGCCGTAAGGTCTAAGCGGTAATCAGCTGAATACCCATCAGGTTATACAGTTTGAACGACACGCTGGTTTTGCTGCCGCTACGCTCCACCTCGCAAATATAGGTGTCCTGCGTGGCGGCGGCAAATGCTTTCTGTCCGCCACGGAACAAAAGCATGAGGTGGCTCGGTGTGCGCTCCAGTTTCAGCAGGTCGTTCCACGTAGCGCCGTCGCGGTCGTCAACCTCGCATGACACCGTGACCGTATGCAGACGTCCGGCTACGTTGTCGCTTTCTGCATCCTTTGCCTTCCCAGTATGGCGTCGGATAGGTATGAGCTTGCCGCCTACCGTTGCAGGCTGCAAACCGATGACGATGGCGTTGGTAAGGGTAGGGGAGAAGCTGGTGGTGACTATCGTCGGCTTCAGCTGCCAGGCTTTTGTGCCGAGTGCATAGTCTGCGACAGGTATGGCGGTGATGGCCATCAGGTCGTCTAAGGCAAATTCTTTACAGTTGTTCATGATGGGGATGTTTTGCTTTTTTACTGGAGCGAGAGGATTGCCGTTATCATGGCTGCGTACAATGCCGCCGAACATACGGCTTCAAGCAGGAATACGCCTTTGCCGCTTGTCTTGTCGGCAACCTTTACTGCCCATGATACATCAGGAAAGGCATGTAACACCAACAGTATGACAAAGAGCAGCCACAGCATCAGATACCACGGGCAGATGAACCATACGCATACCTGCGACAGCACACCCGAGAGAATGCCGAGGATGTTATGCAGGCGGTTATGGCTTCCTGGCCACAATGGCAGGGCTGCAGTCATGGCAAGGCTGATGATAGTAGCTGCTGCCAACAGCTGGGTCCAGCATGAATCGGCCATTGCCGTCATAAGGGCAGGAGCCATCATCAGCGTCACCACTGCCAGCCATGCCGACCACAACCAGCGCCACCGGCCTTTAGGCAGGGCATACACAAGTGCGGACACGCTGTCGGGCAATGCCTTGTCTTTGATGATGACGGCGGCCACGTAGACCACCGCCATCACAATGGAGAGGATAAGCATCGTTGCCATAGGCATTACTCAGATGATACTCCTGATTGCTCTTGGGCAGCTGCTGCAGGGAACAGAGATTCGTATGGAGTCCAGTCGATGGCGTCCTTCTCTGCCCAGCCTGCATTTACGGTCTGCTCGATGTAGTTCAGGCCACCGTAGTAGAATGCCTTCAACTCGGCAACGTTGGCGAAATACTCATAGACGGGAGTCAGGTCGTCGTTCTCTGACACCTTGAACTTAGAGGGCCATGTGATGAGTTCAGGATCGTCCTTGGCCGTATCGTACTTGGCCTTGTAGTTCTCCTTGTTCTCTGCCGACAGCCATACCTTCACGGTCTTTCCTGCATCGTCGCCATGCAGTATCGTCCACTCGTAGCCCGACAGGATCTTCTCGTCGGTACGTGCGTTGATGTCGGCGATGATGGCCTTCTTCACGTCGAGCAGCGAAACGATGCTCTGCTGGCGCTTGTAGATGTACACCTCATACCACTCATAGAGTGAATTGCCCAACTCTTTCAGGCCGTAGCCGATGACATAGCGACCGCCTTCTTCCTTGAAGTACGCGAAGTCGCTCAATGTACCTTGAATTTTCTTCATAATGCTGTTGTTTTAAAAATGTTAATGATAATTTATTTCGTCTTAATCCTTTTTCGCCTGTATCGTGCAGGAGGCCGGTTGCCCGTTGGTTTCTCCATCTTGGTCATTTTCTTGTCGAAGGGCGCAATACTCAGGAACTCCGGACGGAAGAACAGCTTCCTGCGAAGATTGTAGCTGGCAGTCTGCGACATGATGCCAAGGTATGAGTTGACCGTCTTCTGCACCTTTTCCGGGTCTGAGAAGTCCAGTTCTTTCAAATTCTGCTGTATGCGCTCCAAAGTATCTTTCGATACATAGATGCGGTACGGCTTGATATAGGCTCCCAGAAACTCCACTCCATGACTTGCACGGCACAGCCTTACCTTTCCCATGTGCAGGTCCAGACCAAGCTCCTCCTTCAGGAACTCCCTGATGCGCGGTACCAGAGACAGCAGCCACTTGCGGTCGCAACTCACGATGTAGAAGTCGTCCACATAGCGGCCATAGTGCTGACAGCCCAATACGCGCTTGCAGAACTGGTCGAGCACATTCAGGTAGACATTGCTGAACAATTGCGATGTCAGATTGCCGATCGGCAGTCCGCAGCCTTCCTTGGTACAGAAGAGCGACTTGGCAGCGTCGAGCCCGTTCCATGCCGACATAGGCATGGCTCTCTCGCAAGAGGTCTTCGGGTCGAGCAGGGCAATCACCTCCGTCAGCCATTTCACAAAGTCCATGTCTATCACGTCCTTCCATCGTGGCGGGTCGTTCACCGGCAGCCCATATTGCGCTGCTGCCTCCTTCGTGATGCGGTGCGTCGCCATACGGTCGAGCGTAGACAGGCAGATACTGAGCAGACGCCGACGGTCTATGTGCATAAAGTAGCCGCGTATGTCGAGCTTCAGGATATAGCACTCCCTGGTGTAGTTCAGGCTGCATTGACGGATGTGTTGCGACAGTCGCAGTATGCCGTCGAGTGTGCCACGTCCCTGTATGCACGAATACGAGTCGCGTATAAACGTGGCCTCGTAGAGCAGGTGCGTCATGTTGAAGTACAGGTGATGCACAACACGGTCTGGGAACTGGGCGGCAAACACCTCCCTCTGCTTGGGCTTGAATACGATGAAGCACTTCGACGGAAGCGGAACGTAGACACGCAGTATCAGCACCAGTGCCATACATGCCAGGTTCGTTTTCATTGATTCCATGAACCGTTGCACATACGACATCTTTCCCTTGTGCTTTGCAGCACTTGCAAATGCTACGTACAGATCGCGCAGCAACATCTGATAGTTCAGCGTCACTGATTAGAGGGGCTGCCTTGCAGCAGCACAATAGACAGAACAAGAAGAAGAGAGCAAAGGAGAGACGCAGTGATAGCTGGACCGGACGAACCGCAAAACCGTTGTACCGATTGTTCGTGTTCTGCGGGTTCACACCATCAGAGTTGAAGTTCAAGTTCCGAGCGTTGCGGGCAGAGTTCCAAGACGATGACCAGTAGTTACCGTTGGCACCGCGATTGTTCCACGTCGTCCCGTTGCCGTTGCCGGAAGCAGGGAAGAAAATCGCAGATTCGGTCACCTCCTTATACGACTGCAGCAAGGGGTTGCCACAGTAGGCAAGACCAAGCTGTATCTTTGCTTTTTCACACGGCCTCTCAGCAACGCATGACGGGTGACCTATGTTATACTTCTGGACCATCCTTTATCGGCTCTCTTTTCTTGTTCCGTAGGTTATACAATTTGTTTACTTACTCATACACCCAAGCATCTCCTGCTGCAGCTCGGCGATAAACTCGTGAGCCTGCATCGGTGTGCGCTTATGAAGCGGGAATGACAATATCCGCGTGGCGACAGACATTACCGACGGCACGATGGCAGGATTGTCGAATGGCAGGGTTCCGTCGCCACCCTTGAATGGCGGATTGTTGCCTACGTTGCCTTTCTCTCCCTTTTCTTTCGCCAGGGGAGTATTGTCCTTCCATTCCTTATACATCGCAAACAGCCGCTCATAGCTGAGTTCACCCAGATCTGCAGACAGTTCAACAGTCACGTCGATGCGAAGGTTGTCAACAGCCTTAAAGTCAATCTGCAATTCCTTCGGAATATACTTGTCAAGTGACTTCTCCTGAAAACCCACGAAGATGTACTCTCCGTTGATGTTCTTGGCGAACTTCTTGACAGGCGTCGGTGGCACACGTTCCTCCTGCGGATATCGGCGCTTCATCTCGTCCGTGATGATCACGGCCACGAGCCAGCCACTCCACTCGTTAGCGTGCCAGTAGTTCCCGTCTTTCAACAGGTGAATGACATTCCAAGTCTTTACATCTTGTCTTTCGGCTTCGATGGCTTGGATTTCCTGATTGGTAAATCCTTTCTTTTGTTCTTGGGCCATTTCTCGTTTCATTTATATATATTAACACTTGGGTTGATTTCTCTGCCGAGTCCTCACCCGCACCCCTGCTGCTAAGCCGCCTGGGTGGCGGCTGTGCAGCAGTGTCGCGAGCGCGAACTCTTCAGGGTGGGTTTGGTTCTGGCCAGAAGTATTACTGGACCGGACGAACCGCAAAACCGTTGTACCGATTGAGCGAGTTCTGCGGGTTCACACCATCAGAGTAGAAGTTCAAGTTCCGAGCGTAGCGGGCAGAGCCCCAAGACGATGACCAGTAGTAACCGCTGGCACCGCGATAGCCCCACGTCGTCCCGTAGCCGCTGCCGGAAGCAGGGAAGAAAATAACGTTGCCGTTAATCTTGCTTCTAAGGCGAAGACCGACGATGCCGTTCATCGTGATGCGCTTATCGGCTGCCGTACCAGCCACACTGGTAGATGCGGACACTATGTTACCGTCGGCATCTATGAAGTCACAGTTGTCGAACAGTTCTTTGTACTCTTCCGTAGACGGCATGCGCCAGGGTGCGCCGAGGTGACGGCGTGCTGCGTCAAACGACGGACCGAAGTCGGCGGCCAGGGCAGCACCTGGAGTAGAGCCGTAGGGCTGGCCCTCGTAGTAGGGCTCGTTTTCGTTCACGCCACCCCAGTTATACACGCCAGCGAACGAGTTCTGTGCGTTGGGGTTGTACATGTCCGTATTACCCCACGAACAGAAGGAACACTCATACTGGAACTCAGATGCGGCAAAGCCGTTCTGCTGTGTGATGTCGATGTTTTTTTTAGCCCAGAGTACGCCGCTTGGCAGACCCATATCCACGTAGAGGTCGGTGTCTACGTAAGGCTTGTTGTATTCCAGGATGTCTTCGAGAGATTTTCCTGTCTTCAGGTCAATAATGGCCTTCGTCGTGAGGGGACACTTGCCGTTAGGCGCTCCGTCCTGTCCGAAGAGCATGACCTGCTGGGTTTTCAAAACCTTTTCTTGTGTCGTCAGCGCAGCTTGCGCGTTTTTCAGCGACTGTGAAAAAAGACTTGTTTCCATACTTTTGTTATTACTTTATTTGTGAAAAAAATGATGATGTCACTTAGTGATGGTGCGGAACTATCCGTTGATAACGACGGTACGCTCCATGAGTTGGGCCACAGCCGTCAGCAGTTCGTTGACCGTATACGTCTTGTTGTTGTAGGTGATGGTCTTGTTCTCCAGCGCCGACACGCGGGCGTCGAGTTGCGCCTTCCAGTATTCAATGGCTGCGTCAGTCCACTGCTCCCAGTCCTGATGAATGGTGTTGCTGCTGACTGAGAAGACAATCTTGCCGTCGACGACCTGAATCACAAACGCATTGTTGTCTATGACGAGTGGCACGGGAAAGTGACTCGTGGCCTGCTTAGCGCGGTAGATGACGCCGTTGATGCCGATGATGGCATTGGCGACGAATGTGCTCGTTGGCGTGAGCGTGTTGACGTCCACGGGGTAGAGGGCCGCACTTAGCGGTGCTTTTGTTGCAAGGCCTTCTGTCACCTGCTGTTTGGTAGCGAAGACAGCCGTGATGCTGCTCCAGAACTCGCGCAACACCAGTTGCAGGTTCTGCTTGAGCCACTGCATCGGTGTTAAAACGCTATTGTTATCGTTTGCCATAATCTAATCAGAATCTGTTTTCGCTTTATGAATTGACAGTAAAGGAGCCTGCGGAGAAAACACCCCGAGGAGCGTCACTCCTCCGCAGGCACACAGAGAGCGCAATTAGTTGCTGGAGTTCGAGCTGGAAGAATCAGCGATGGCAGCGGCTACGAGAGCCTGTGCCTCTGATACGGTCAGCAGACCGAGATCTTCTGGCTGAACAGCCGACTCAGCAGCAGCCACGGCGTTCTGCAGCTTTGTGGTAGAACCAACGGTAACGGCATTGTTAGAGGCAGAAGCCGTTACGAGGGCATCGTTGCCGGTCTCACCAGATGCAGAGACGTTCTTGCCACTGATCTGATTAGCGAGGGCGGCCAGTTCTGCTGTTACCCAAGCCACGACGGTGGTCTCCTCAGTGTCCTGTGGGAGAGTACCAATGAGGTTCTGCAGGTTGGTGATGGCCGTGTTCATGGCAGAGGCATCGTCTGGGTGGCTCTGGATCCATGCAGCAATCTCCTGCAAGGTGTCGAGGGCCTCCTTGGCATTAGCAGGAATCAGCTGTGCAGCCAGTTCCTCGTTAGCGATGGTGCGGACGCTCTTTGCAGTATCGCTGCCGATAAGAGTTGTTACTTTGCCGTTGACGGTACTGATGTTAGCGTCGATGGCTGTACGGTTCTGCTTGACATACGCGATGATGTCATTGATGGCGGCCTCCAATGACTCGGTGGCAACCAACTTCAATAAAAGCTCGTCTTTTGTCATAAAGCGAAATACTTTTTAAAGGGGTTAATAAATGTGAACTATATCTGAGTTTTATCCTCATTCTGTTTATGTGTTGGCGGCAATGGCGTCGGCCACCATCTGACGCGCTTCGGCGGGTGTGGTCACGATGTCCGGGTCGATGTCTTCCATTTTGATGCTGTGATCCTGAATGGATGCACTGTTCACCGTATTCTCTGGAATGGGAACACCTGGCGTGATATCTCCGCCGGCACCGCCACCGCTGCCAGACTGGTCGGTAACAATCTCTGCCGATGCAGGCTCTGCGATGCAGTTCATACGGTATTCCTGTCCGCTGCCGCCCACAGGAACGTTGACCACCATCTGCTTTTCCAGAATACGGCTGTCGGCGACATTCCAAGGAAGGCCAACGCCAAGGCGCGTCTCCAGATAAAGCACTTTGGTTCTCTCTATTGGGAAAGTCAGCTGCACAACCTTTCCTCCCGAGAAGACGTCAGATACATAGCTCTGCCCGTCATAGTTGAATGATAATTTTGCCATGTCTGTTTTCGTTTAATCAGTTTCTATGCCGAAAGATAAGGAATGAGACAGGAAAAGTCAAGGGCATTTTAGCCATCTCATTATACAGGCTCTGCTGTTTTGTTTACTTTCCAGCATATTATCTCTGTACCATCATTTTCATCTCTATCCATGTAGCATTCCAATTCAGCACAGTTGCCGTTATAAAGAGTGTATGTTTCTTGATTTACTCCTGTGCCATATTTTGTGTATCTGATGACAATGCTGCAAGAACTGTTAGAGCGATTGTGTAAAATAATCTTCGTACCTACAAATCCTCGAATCTGATCTTTTTGGATGAGGGTGTACCTGTCTTTTAACGCCGAACTCAGAAGTGGCAGAGCGAAATACGTCGATGTGCCCGGGTACAGGCGTATAAACGAGCCACACTTGTCAAAATCGAGAACTGTTGCGTTTTTGATGTCATCACGTTTGTATTGGTTGATATTGCTCGTTGTGATGTTTGTTGGCGCCTTTCTCAGGAATCCACTAATTACGCCTGTTGTCTGATAGGCTATGCCTCGTTTCAAATCCAAACAATAGTTTGGTGCAAAAGTGTACTTGGATAATACGTTAATATTGCATGGCATTCCTCCGTCTGTATAAGCGCGAAGTTCATAGTTCCCGCCTTCAATGTTCACTATAAAAGATTTGTCTGAATTATCATTGGCAGTGAACTTCACCTCAGTACCAGCAACCTTCGATCCTCCCTTAAAGAGTGCCGCAAACATATTCCCAGAGATACAATCACCACTTACCACAAAGTGTTTTCTTCCAGGAGACAGATAGAAAGAGTCTATTTTTACAGCATTACTTGATGAGTAAGAATTGTTGTCAAAGCTTGATGCGTCAGCGTTCGTTCCGTAACCCATATATCCTTGCGGTGTAGATGGGTCGAAATATGTGTAAGCAGGATAACCATTATAGTTTTCAGGACTCTCAATGGCACCGCCATAAAACACATCATTTATTTTACCGTGAACAGAAATCAGCCAATCTCCTGAAATGACAGCAGAGCCAAATTGTACAAGTCTCTTTAATATCACATCCCCATTTGGCTTAGTATGAACATTACCGCTTGCATTCCATTCCTCACCGGTCAGTGCATTGATGCACTTGGTCGGCCTGAATTTATAACCAGTTATTGGGGCATTATCTGCAACGGGGTCGGAAGGATCAAACCATGCGTATGGTACAACAGACTTTATGATGACTGATGATGTCATATCCTCTGACGCACTGACATCCTCTACTGTAAATGTTGCACCCCAGAATGTAAAAATGGCATTGTCATCACCGTCTTTAGACGACCCATCTTTAGCATAGGCAATGTAAAAAAAGTGAGTTCCAGCATTAACAGTCACCTGAACACTTTTCTTTTGTGTACCACTGACATACATTTTCGTACCATTAACAGTCAGGCAGTTAGCACCATTCCGAATATCTGACTGTGAAGTACCTTGTAATGCTGTACTATCAAGGACTCCAACGGCACCGATATCATAATCTTCTTCGCTGCTGGCAACAGCCGAAATACCAATAACAGTTGTTGACGATACGGTGAATGAAATCTTACGAATAATTCTACCTCCATCCCGATTGTTACCGTAAAGAATATATTGTGGTAGATTATATTTCGTTTTTACATTTGAAGCATTTATCGTAATCTCTGAACCTCCTGGTGCTATGAGCGTACCATATTGCGAGAGGAAATAATCTTTATTCACAATAAAGCCTCCCAGTTGAGCATAGTTACTGAAAATGGCTTTTGCAATAAGATACTTGAACTCGGTTGTCATATCATCCCATCCGTTCGAAAGAGTGTAGCTACTGGCGCTGCTGGGATATGAGATGTTACTGCCGTTACTGCCAACGTATGCGTAGCAGTGCGGTTCGTCCTCCGTGCCGATATTCACGTAAGGCGCTTGATAGTCATCGACTGTAAATGTCGTACCGCCCACCTCACTCAACAGGCCGGCATACCAGAGAAAACGTCCCATCTTACCTTGGCCTGTCGGACCTGACGCACCTGTCAAACAAATGTATGAAGTATTTTGCAATTCGCGGTCTTTATCATACGACTGTCTTCGTTCCCAGATATATGGATATGTAGATGTTGCGGACGGAGCTGTACTACCCCATCCGTCAGTCCCATAGCTGGTATCAAGATAGTTGGATCCATACGATTCACGACTCTTACTGCGTCCGTAGGTTACGACATCGTAAGGCGCATTATCTCCATCTTTTGAAGACATAAATACGCCATTGGCAACATAAGCCATCACTTCTGCGTATGGGGCATTATCCTCTGTGCCTTGCAATTGATAAAGGGCATATCCTTGTTGCAACCCTTTGTAACCAAGGAATGCAAATGGGTTTCTATAACCGTGGTCGTCATCATCTACAGTATGTTCCAATGAACCAAGACCGAACTCTTTCAGTTTTGCAATCATTGCATCGGTAATACCTATAGCATCGTAGGACGTAACGGCGAGGAAATAATCTATTGATGTGTTTGTTAAGTAAGTGATGAACTTTGCGCGAGCAGTCTTTGTGTTAGCTATTGATTCGGTTCCTTCCGACGTACCACCGTAGACATCAAACCAAGTAATTCCAGATACGGCGAGAGTACTTCTGTTGATTCTTGCTACAACAAGCCCACGGCTATTCTTATAGGTTTCAAAATGGTTGGAATTAGAAGTTATATTCAATAATCTATCAGCATTGTTGTTTAGGCCCGTACCTCGAAGATAGATGTATTTTGCATTGTCACCGTCTTCTCCCCAATATCCCACGCATTTCTTGTTCAGATATGCGTAGCTTCCGTTTGTGTACTGCACGCGGGTAGCCGTCCAGAGATAGTAGCCCTTTGTCTTCTCGTAGGTGGTCTTCCAGTTTGTCGTATTCTCCGCAGGAGCCGTGCTGTTGCTGGTGCTGATGGCATACACCTCAGTACCAGACAAGAAGTCAGTCGTAGGACCAAGACACATCTTTGCCGTGAACTCAGAAGTGCCGTCTGAATAGGTTACTTTCGTGGCCTCCCATATATACTTACCTGCATTGAGTGTTGTCGGGAAGGCATCAAGCGTGAACGCATCGTTGTCTGGTTTTGCAGTTCCAGAGTCCGCAAGTGCATACCATACGTTTGCAGATGTAATGTCCTTCACATACCTGTTATGCAGGGTCATGGTTCCGCTGTAAGCCTGCCATGCACGATGGCCGTTGGCATCTGCAGCACCCTTCTCACGCTTGATTTCCCACTCGAACTTCCATGTGGAGTCAACGCCTTTCGGATCGTCGGTACATTCGTACTTCTTACTGCTGCTGCCACTGTTGCCATCTTCAATGTCGTCGAGTGAACCTCCAGAGCCTGCCACCACCTTTGGCAGATGATCGTCGGAAGTGTACGTTTTGCTGTTATGGTCTGTATATGGGCTGCTGCCACCATCTCCACTGATGACCGGCGCAACATTTGTCTTCGTGCGGATATATACCCACTCGATATCTTGCGCATCAACACCGTTGGCACCTCGCGCACCTATGCAGTAGTACTTGGTGGTGGCTTCCGACTTGGTGTATGTCACCACCTCCTTCACCCAGAGATAAGGATATGTCTCGGTAACGGACGGGCTTGAGGAAGCCCATCCGTTTGTACCTATTGACGTGTCAATGTTGCTTGGAGCCGTCGTGTCGTTGGTGCTTGTGCTATTCTTGCTGCGGGCATAGGTGCGGGCAACGCTCTGTATGCCGTTTCCGTCTTCTCCCCAATATCCCACGCATTTCTTGTTCAGATATGCGTAGTTTCCGTTGGTGTACTGCACGCGGGTAGCCGTCCAGAGATAGTAGCCCTTTGTCTTCTCGTAGGTGGTCTTCCAGTTTGTCGTATTCTCCGCAGGAGCCGTGCTGTTGCTGGTGCTGATGGCATAGACCTCAGTACCAGACAAAAAGTCAGTCGTAGGACCAAGACACATCTTACCAGTCAGTGATGTCTTACCGTCCGAGTCCGTAATCTTCGTAGCCTGCCAGACATAGTTTCCTGCGTTAAGCGGTGGAAAGTTATCATACGTAAATGCCGTGTCAGCTGGTGTATTTGTGCTTGAATTGGAAAGTGCAAAAAACACATTAGCAGACACTATACTCGTACCATCTATGACACCACTACAGACTATAGCTCCTGATGTTCTCATATACTTTTAGATTATTTGTTAGAACTCCGACGACTGGGCGTGCAACTTTACGGGGCGGTGTGTCTTATTGCCGCTTGGATCGGTCAATACGACATCACTATAACTCAATGAGCAGCTGCTCTGTCCTGATGTAGAAGGCACGCCTGGCAAACCAGTAATCGTATCGCCGGTATTGGCATTGTCGGCATTGAATGTCCACGTTACCGCTGTTGGAATCTCTCCCTTCTCCGTGACAATCTTCGGGATGAAATACTTGGTCTGGCCACTACGCAGATTGACACGAGGCTCCAGCCCGGTATATTCCACGCCGTTTGCACCGGCGGCACTGTCGGCAACAATCCACTTGAGCGAGTAGGGGTCTGACAGGTCATAGACAGCACTGGTACCGCTGGCTAACTCCTTGCCCGTATTATCGAACACGCGACAACGCAAGGTCAGCATGCAGTCAACGGCTTCCGGCCCGATGGTAATCAGGTCGCCTGATACGAGGCTCTGGCCGATCGTGATATCGGTGTCGCTGTTCTTCAGCTCCACCTCCGTCGGTCCCGTGATGTCGTAGAACTTGAATACATAGCCTGTCATGTCTGCAGCACTAACGGGAGCGCCGTTGTAGTACAGCTTGCCGATGCGCTGCGTGCTCAGGATGACATTATTTCCGTTGGTCATAATATACTTCGGCACATTCAGCGGCACGTGCATCTCTACCGAATATCCAGCATTGGCATCGACGATAGGACGAATCTGTACATCCTTTCCGATGCTGTGAAAACTCATCTGACCGCCACCGCTCACTACTGTACCGTCAAACGATATACGGTCGTCATCAGGATTGTTGAACGATGGGTCTGCTGGGTTTCCGATGACCATGATACAGGGGATGGTCTTGCCGTTGTAGTTGAACGTATCGCGTTTCAACAGTCCGGCTATAGGAGCCTGTGATATGCCGTCGGCATCGAACGTAACCAGATTGTCGTTGTCCATTGTGAATCCATAGTGAACGCCAGTGATATTGATAGTCCCTGTTACGTCGGCACCTGTAGTAGTGTCAAAGGCACGGATGATGATACGCGGGAGCGTAGCCTTGTCGGCAGCCGTTCCGTGGGTGTATATCTCATGCCAGTCAGGCAGTACCTTCGCGTCGTCATAATACTGGGTAAGCGTGGTTGGTGTTCCATCAGCTTGTACCGCCAATACATCGTAGACTACTGTCGTACCGTCAATCGTACCTGAAACGACGATACCTCCATTGATCTGATTCATACGTTACTCCTCCTTGTTTTGATTATTACTCTTGGCTTGGCGGCGCATCTGCTCCAACTCTGCCGTGTTCATTACTACGGTTACACCTGAGAGTGTACCCATCATGCGAGCCTCGCGACCGCTGACGATAGCACGTCCGTCTGGCATCAGCTCGTAATGTCTGCCTTTTGGCAATCGTTTTCTGTCGATAAGAATGTACATATATCTGCGTTTTTAATTGAGTTACTCAAAGATGCCACTAATGACCAGTTTTCCGTCGCTATCGTTCACATAGCTGGTTCCGTCAACCACCACACCGAAGGATGTCAGCACGGCCACGTTTCCCCATACAGCAAAGCCGTCAGGGAACGTAAAGCCCCACTGGTTTGGAATGAAGTCGAGCGTTGGTCCACAACCAAAGAACACCTCGGCACCTGTCTTCAGGTTCTTGCCATACCAGTGGAAGATGTAAAGCGAACGCTTGTTTGCCGGTACGGGCTTGCCGTTATAGCGAAGTTCCATATCGTAGTGTACGGGAATATTCATAGCGGTAGTCTGGTGATTACCCGTTACCTGTACAGGCTTGGCGTCAAAGATCCCCTGCGACATCAGTTCCTCTTGCGCGGTAGTTGCATCGCCTTTCGGCTTGCGCTTTGAGGTTGGCGTGCTGCCTGGTACGGCCATTGTCAGGCGTACCTGATAGAACGGGCTGCTTTCATCGGTCAACGGACTGAACCATGCAGCACCCGCCTCACGACGGCATCCATAGCAGCGTAAGGCAATAGAGCCTCTGATAAGTCGTGTATCGAGCGACAGTGCCTTGGTGTGCTCGCCTGTAATGCTCATGGCTTTCTTCTCCAGCTCGTTCAGCTCTCGCCATCCAGTAGGTGCTATAGTGGTATTGCTTTCCTCTATCAGCCACACGTAACAAGCCTTGTTGTCGGCCACATCACCCTCTCCACCCTGCAGCTGTGCGCCGACGACGCGCGTCCAGGGTATGTCAAGAATGGTCTTACCACTTGGTATTGTATCGGTGAATGACAGCGGATTAAGCATCAGTTCGTCGCCGCAGTTACCACGCATCGTCACCACATCGGTATTGTAGCACTCGGTTGTGAAGTCCTTGCTGCATATTGCGCGCATGGTCAATCCAGTGTGCTGATTAAGGAATTTCAGCACGCCATAGATAGGCAATGACGTGAGTTGCGGAACGTTCTTACGGACAATGAGACACTTTGCAGGCACGTCGGCACACCACGGAGAATTGCTTCCATCGCTAATCAGGTAGTCAACGGATCGCCATGCGGCCTCGTGGGTAAGTTCTCCTGTATTCTCGTCGTACACGTCCACATCGTCAAGTACCGACTGTGAAGGGTTGACGATACGCCCTGTGTTATAGTCGCCCTCGATAGGCATCTGTGTGTACCACTCAATGTCGGTCAGCTCCTGCTCGCCTGTCATCAATTCGGAAGGGTCATTCACAAATACATAGCCACCGAGAATGCAAGGCACATAGCGACGGTCGTCCTCATAGGTCTGTTCGTTGGTGTAGAACATCTGCCTTGGAGAACCGCCCAATATGGTTATCTCCTTGTTCAGCGAAAACGCATCAAACGTCTGTTCGCTTGTGTTGGTCTTACTTCTAATCATCTTATCTTCAGTTTTAAATCCTCAATTAGAACACATAGTCTGCCGGCATATTTATCACCTGTCCTGCAACAGGGAACGAGACAGTACAGCCGATGCGTGCCTGACGGTAGGTAATCATCCATCCGCTACCCATGTCTCCACGTACCAACTTGATCTTTCCTGCACCAGCAGAGGTCGGCAACCACGACAGGTCTTCGCTCTGCTGTATAAACTCGTCGTTAACGGCATCATAGCCTGTATAGCGTTTCCATACTTCCGAGAAGTTCTGGAGTTGCGTAATGCGGTCGGTTATCTCCTCCTGTCCGTACCATACGTGCATTGAAAGCACCGTATTGACGTCACCGTTACGGAACACACGTCCGTTAGGTGTTGTAATCTCGCCAACGTATAGCGTCTGTCCGCCTATGGCCTGCCAGTTGGCACATCCCCAGCACGGCTCCTGCGATGTGCCGTCAACCGTGCATTCCCAAAGGATGCCGTAGTTCCACACGCGACTGGTCTCCAGGTCGTTTTCCTCAGTCCACTCCTTCGTCATCTTCTTGTAGAGGGTGGCGTCTGAGAGGCTGTTATGGGCGGCTGATAGGCGCATGCTGATCCAGCGGTTGCGGGTGATGGCCTTGAAGTGATAGGGCTCGTCAATCTCCTGACCCTCTGTAAACGAGAGTGGCGACGTGCCCGTCCAGCCGAGTGCTGTAGCTATGGCACTGTCGAGCGTGCCGTCCGGTGTCCGCGTTCCCGTCACGCCAGTATAGGTTGCCTTTGGCGTAGCCGTCCATTGGCCACGGTCTTCCTTTACCACCTTGGCAGGCCAGTTGATGCGGTGCATGTGGCTGTAGAAGATTGTGTTGACGAACAACGACGGCATGTCTACGTTCCATACGGGATTTCCGTTCGAGTCGTAAGGCAGGCAGCTGAGCTGTGGCAGTATGCCCAGACACAGGGCGTAGTTGTCTTCATCGACGATTGGCTTGTCAACGTTCCAAAAGAATGTCAGACGCTTGTCGGTGGTAGACAGTACCCATGCCTGCTGGCGGTTCTTCTGCGAAGACAGTATGCTGGCAGATGGCAGTCCCGTTGCGGGGTCGATGCCGTCGGCCACGTTGCCGTGTCGTGTAAATGTGATGGCCTTGTCGTAGCCGTCTGGGTATAGTGCATACTCGGCTTGCAGTGCCTCGTTGTAGGAGGTGTAGAAATCGCTGCCTGCGGGTGCGCCTGCCCCACTGATGCCCATTCCCTGCGGCGTGAAGTTTACGGCACCCGGCACTATCGGCCCTTCGGCATTGCGTCCGAGGTAAGGCACGATGACCATCGTATTGTCGTTCATGTTGGTGCTCAGCACGCGGACCCACACGGTGTAGTACGAGCCGTGTTCTGTGGCGGTATGACCGTCTGGCACCTGTCCTGCTGGAAGCAGGTCGTTGATCTTGGCATACAGGATGTCGCCAGGATAGAACGGCAGGTAGTCGTTGTCGTGCTCCTTATGCACGGTGACGGTCATGTGGTTGCCGCTGGGGTCTATGTCGAAGTGCTCGGTGGTAGCGCCCTCGGTAAACGAGTAGTCGCTTTCCATCAGCTGCAGGCGGTTGATAATCAGCTCCATGATGCGCATCCAGCCGCGCACATCGAGCGAGTCGGTGGCGATATGGCCGGTGGACGCATCCATGTGGATGCCGTTGCCGCCGATGAAGCTCGGGTTGGCACCAAACGATTTCAGGATTGTGTCGAAGACAATCTGCGCAAAGGAGGCATTGCCGCTGCCAGTAATGCCGTAAAGGCTGCTGGCACCGCCAATCTTCAACCCCTGCAGGAACATGGCGATATCCTGGAAGGTTATCTTTCCGGCAGCAATGTCATCGTGGAGCTTGGAGAGGAACAGCGTCGAACCGTACTGGTCGATGGTGTCCTTTACCGAATCTTCGTCGGCCTCGCGGATGACGGGGATGCTGAACGCATGTGGTTCGCCTCCGACGTTGAAGGTGATGTGGATGGCGCTCAGGGCGACATTGCTAAGGAACGGAACGAACTCAGGATGCTGTCCTTCACCGCTGCCTATGGTGAACTGCGGATTGGTGACGTTGTAGGGTGACGGCTGCGACTCGGCAGACAGTCCGTCGAAGTTGACGGTGACGATGGAAGAGGTAGCCATTACCTGCTGCTCTGGGTTGTTACCCACACGCTTCATCAGTGTGGCCACCAACGGCAGCGTACCACGGAAGGCTCCGCTGTAGGCGGCCTTCAGCTGGAACACCTCTACGCCGTTGAGCGTCCATCGGCAGCGATAGGTGACGGCATCCTCGGCATAGTAGCTCCAGATGCGCGGTGTGGTGAACTCGCCCCAATGACCGCCGGAATGCTCGCTGTCCGATGAGCTGCTGTCACTCGATGAAGAGTTGTCGGAAGCCTCGTTGCGTATCCAGTCGCGGTAGGCACCATACTCGTAATGGTAGGTATCGTCGGTGCCCTGCATCTCGTCCCACCAGCCCTCGGGCACCCAGCCGTCCTGCTGTTTGTTGGTGTCAAGACCGGTGGCTGCACCAGCCGGTTCAACCTCACCACCACTTATCAGGGCGGGCAGCAGGTGGCCCTCGGGGTCTTCGCCGAATGTCAGCGGACCTTCAGAGCGCAGGTAGATCCATTCTCGCTCACGGCTATCCTCACCATTGCGGACAAAGGCGATGGGCGTGCGGTAGAGTTCAACCAATGTTGAACTGCTGTCTGAGCTGCTGCTTGACGAACTGTCGGAATCGCTGTTTGGCACTACCTTCACGATGCGCATGTTGACATTCTGATGGGCGTAGAACACGCGAATGTCAAGCACAGACTCAGCCAATTCGGTTGCAGCCCCCCTGAACTCCATCGTAGTCCAAGCCTCGCTGTCGGCCAGCGCATACTGCACGGCCAGGGCGGCACTCTCCATCTGTCCGCGTGTCAACTTGAACACGTTGCCCTTCTGGTCGGTGGCACGGATGCAGACCTTGATGCCGTCGATGGGGCTATATACGTCTGTGGTCGGGTCGTATGAGGCGACACTGGTAGAAAGTTCCAGCGCATACTGCTCCACCGTCTCGGCCATGACGTTCAGGGTGGTGGCAGCTATAGGCACAAGGCCGTCGTTGCTGCTGCTTGATGATGAAGATGAGGATGAAGACGACGAATCCGACGAAGAAGAACTGCCTTCGTCGGTCGTACCCATTGCAATGATGGTAAAGGTGGTTGATACCGCACCGTTGAAATCGTCGCCCGCACCACGGGCATGACTCAGGGCGATGTTGCCGTTGCGACCGAATCCTGTCGAACGGTCAAGCGCGTTCCAGCGGGCATCGTCGGTATCGTCGCCGGTATTACGGCGAATCTCCCAGTGGTCGAAGCGGGCCACATCGGTGTCGGTCCAGCCTTCCACAAGACGGGCGCGCATAATCAGCTCCTGTCCCCATTCCACGTAGGGGCGGTTACCCGCATCCTTGCCGTCGATGCTACAGTCGAGTTCGATGCGCAGCGGCAATTCGTCAGGGTTCAGGTTCCAGTCGTTGTTGTACTGGTCGGTGCCCAGAATACCCGTGTCGAGCGTAACGGTACGCTGGTTATTCTCAGGCAGGCTGACCTCGCCCAGCTTGATCCACCAGTTTGTGTTGTCCCTCACGCTGGCACCGCCTTTGCCGCTGACATACTGTGGCGACAGGCCGTTTTGTGTCACGTAGCAGTACCTATCCTGCCAACCTTCATCGCGACGGTCTTTCGGTGCAAACACCAGATAGCCGTTCTTCTTATTCGATTTCGGCAGTCGGGCATAGATGGTGTAGGGCTTCGTGTTGTCGACCAAACGACGGTTACGTCCACGAAGCGTCCATTCCTGAAAGGTGCCGTCTTCCCAGCCCAATTCAGCAATACCCTGACTGTACACCTTGATTTTCGCACCACGGGCCACAAAGACAGCAAGGTCGTTAGCCGAACTGTTGGCGTTCGGCGTAATGCTAATGGCAGACGGTGCTATGTAGTGTACGACAGAGGTGCGGGGCATATCTTTGTTTTTCCCGCAATATACTATATAGGCGAAAGAAAGTCAAGGGCAACCTGAACCGATGCCATTTGCCCTTGACTTTTGTGTGCGGAATGACGATATTGGAGGAAAATAAATGTAAATATGGAACATCTCAGACTTGAAATCTTCGACCTCGAAGGCACAGGCAGTAAGTTTGCCTGGCTGCCGGAGGACGCCAGCATCACGATTACCGATACAAGCGAAGTCTTCGCCAGCGGTGACGTGTGGAGTCATTCGTTTACGCTGAACGTCCGCGCCAATGCCCACATCTTCGGCACGGCAGGCGACATGCACGGCAGCCGTCTGCATGAGCAGATCAACAAGCGCCGGGCGCGTTTGTGGGTAGAGGAGGTGGCTCTCTACTATGGCTATCTGAAACTGGACGACGAGGTGGAAGTGGATGCAAAGGGTAATGTGGACGTGGGCTTTGAGAGCGGTCAGAAAACTTTCGACGAGATGATAGAGGGTGCCAAGGCAAACCAGGTACCGATGATGAGCGACGTGAGAATTGGCGTGGCCTTGTGGCGTAAACGCTGGGCATGTACCAATCTGAAGCTCACAGCTTCTGCTGTATTCTCAGACGGAAGCACATCGTACCCATCGGTCGTTACGCATACGGTTCATGCCGTAGAGATTGGCGATGAAGATCCAGAGTTGACGCCATTCTCGTTTGACGGTGAAGAAGACGGCAATTCTGTTCAGCAATATCCGCGAATGGTATTTCCAAAAGGAAAGTTCGACAACTGGAAGACGGGTGTCAACGACGAAGAGATAAACTGTCTGAACACCGACACACCATACGACGATGCACATCCGTACTGCAATATTGCCCTCTGCTATCAGAAGTCCGGCTACTTAAAAAAGAACCAGGACGGAAGCACCTATAACGATTACGCCAGCGAGCCGGAAGCGCAACGCGGCTATGACGTGATGCCTGCCAACCGCGTAAACTCTGCACCTAATTTCTTCGTCATCTATTGGCTCAAATCACTGATGAAGCACCTTGGTATTCATATCGTCGAGAATCAGATGATGGACGTTGAAGACCTTCGCCGACTGTTCTTTGTCAACACTAAATGTGCCTATAAAGAGCCGAATTATTTGCGTAATCCGAACAAATACGACGGGTCGCTCGGTAAGTATCAGTTCGGAAGCGGTGGTGACTTGGTTCCTGAATATTTCGGTGAAAAGGATGGCAAGAGATTCAATGGCCCTCAGAAAATAACAAAGCCTGAAGACTGTGGTTTTACAAGTTACGGAATTACCGTTGGAAAACCTTCATACGACCATTATGACGTCGCACCAGAAGATGTTACAGCAATAGACAGGAAAATAGAAAGCCTTCAAATTGAGCGAATTATAGTCAAAGTGAAAGAGGTAGCAGGTATGAGCGATTCTGTCAGGGCATACTACGACGGATATAACGGGAATAAGTCGTTGGCCAGAAACCGCTACCTGCACGATGCCATTGCCACCAGCGAATGTTTCCCCAATGCGGACATCAGCGAGGTTATCAAGGCTATAGAGAGTGGCTTCGGCGTTCGCTTCCTGTTTAGCGACGACTATCAGCGCGTTCGCATTGTGCTACTGCGTAACATCTTCCGTAGCGATGATGTACAGAATATCGAGTGCGAGATTATTTCTGAGGGGAAGCTGGAGAATTGTATTCGCGGTTTCCGCATGACATACGGAGATAGCGAAGACACGACATTCTACTATAAGGGATTTGCCGACAAACTTCCACACAAGAAGGAAATATGGGTTGACGACAGCGACAAACACGACTATTCGCATTGGAATCTGAATGCCGACTACGGCAGTCTGATCCACAAGGTGTCTGCGTTCGACAAGACCTGTTATGTTGACCCGAAGACAGGCGACGCATTTGGAATCAAGGTTGACAAAGACGCAAAGCGATACGACGAATTGCATCCGTCGCTCTTCGAGTACGCAGGATACATGGATGCAGAGGATGGCAATTGCACGGGCGAGGAGGAAACGATTGAGACCATTCAGGTTGGCTTTGCTCCAGCGATCATGAACGACGTTAACTTTGAGAAGCAGCGCGACGGAGAATCTGAGGAGCAGCGATACGCCTTGTTTGTCGATGCCTCCATGCGGCCACGCCGTCCCGACTTGGAAGATCTGCCAAAGGAAGGTCAGCCAAACATCAAGTCATACAACGATTCGGATGCAAGGTACAATGTTGACGATTTGTATGCCAAACACGGCCCGAGTTCCGAGTCTAAGATGACGTCGGAAGACGGCATCGTAAAGCCTGGTGAATTTGCCATTGCATCGGATATGTTTGCAAGGAGAAACGGACTGAACATCAATCTTACAAGTAGAGTCTTGTTAGAAAGAGACGGTTACGACGGAGAAGGCGGTCATGACTATAAATACTATGATTCTTTTTACATCAATTGGCCCGTAAGTTTCAATATTGACGGCCACATCAACGAGGGCTACCGCCTATACCTGCAGGACAACTTCGAGCCTAACGACGATGGCGTGACACCCATCGAGACAAAAGACTGGGGTCTGACGCTGGGCATTATGCGCGGCAGTGGCAGCGATATGCACGTGGAATATACGGCTGACCCGGACGATGGAGAAGGAAACGATACGTGGGAAGTGATGCCTGGCAGCAATGTTTCTGCTCACCCGGACACCTGCGACAACTACGGTAACGAGTGGGATTACAACGGAACGATACATGTTGATTCTGCAGCAGAAGCGGAGTATGAAATCCGTTCGCGCTATCCTGACACGGCCAATACCATACTTGACCCAAGATGGCCGGTAACGGTGCAGGAACTTGCCAACGCAGGATGGGAGGTCAGCGGCGACCTGACACGACAAGCCAAGTATTATTACTACAAGCTGGTCATCAACTCTCCATCTGAAGGATACGTGAATGTCTATGCCACTCCGATAGCTGCATCTTCCACCCGTTCGTATATGGGACCGTCGGTTTACACCAGAGAAGAACTGAAAGAATACATTCTCAACTTGTGGAACCAATACCAGTTTGACCTTGTGAACCACGATAACCTGCGACTCATCTATGCCGTCAACCCACCGAACTGGAGCGACCTCGCCTATCTGAGAGCCGTCTATTACGGCTATGCTACAGAGCGTGATCTTGACAACGGACTGGGTGTTACGGACGGACGCTTCTCGCTGAAACTGCGTGCCGAGAAACTGAATCCGTACTTTGACCCGAAGCAGCCAGAGAGCGCCACCAACCGCCGCTATCTGGAAATCAGCAATCCGAATCTGCGTGGTCGTGGACTGATAGACCAGTTCTACAAGGAGTACAGTTTCTGGATCAGAAACGCCCGCATAGCCAACCGCACGGTGCGCATGGAACTGGCACAGTTGCTGGCCATCGACAAGACCAAGAAGGTGACTATCGGCGACATCACGGGATATATCCGCAAGATGCAGTACTCCGTTAACAACAAAACAGGACTGGGGAATGTGACAATGGAGATTATGTATATTTAGTTTCAAGTTATGGCAAACATAGTAACAGTATCAGGGATGTTCGGCAACGGCAAGACGTACTTTGCCGATGCTCCCGTCATCATCAATATCAGTGGACTCCAATGGCCAGCCAGTTCACCGTTTAACATCGTCAGGGTGTACGTGAACTATGGCGGTAAACGTGTGGGCGACTTCCATCAGGACACGGGCAGACAGTCGAGCATAGAGTTTAATATCCAGTCGGCACTTCGGGCTATATGGAGCGATTACGACTATACGGATGAAGTAGGCAAGGCGCAGGCGGCTACGACCGCTACCAGCGTAGCGGCCAAGGAACAGTCGCGTGCTATGCGTTCGTACACGCTGGAGATATTCACCGAATACCTTTCGAGCGACGACGGAGGCGTGTTTACCTCGACGCAATGCACAGACGACAATGGCAATAAGCTGATTCCTGGAGGTAAGTGCCTGTTGGGAGGAATGACGGAGATGGAGCGTTCGCTGATCGCAAACAAGGAAGATGCCGATGTGTCGCATCTGGAACATACGAATCTGCGTAATGGCGATGCCAGCACGAAGCCAACCAGTTCACCTGAGCTGGTAGGAGAGGACAGCATCACATCGTGGGTAGATGTACAGGAGGGTGCAACGCGCTCGCTGTTTTACCCATCGAAAGCCATTACGGCTGAAGACGGACAGTCGGCCCATGCACCCATTGTGTTGCGTGACTACCGTCCGTATGTTGACTTCCTGTTCGTGAACCGTCGCGGAGCCATAGAGACCTGTAGCGGAATGATGAAGGAGGATATGAACATCACGGTGGAGACACAGCAGTACGCCCACGCAGGACGTCCGACGTTCAAGCCAGAACGTTCGCTCATGGCAATAGCAAGTGGAGGAAGAAGAAGCTGGGGAATGTCGTCTGGGTATCAGACGCGCGACTGGGCCGAATGGTGGACGCTGGAGTTCCTGATGGCCAAGCAGTGGTGGATGCTCTACAAGGGCCGCTATGTGCCGGTCATCGTAGAGGCATCGAAGAAAAGCATCGACATATACGACAAGACAAAACAGCAGATGCCACATGTGGATTTCACGGTAACGTTGGCGCTTGAAGGCTAAATGCCCTTGACGCAGCAGACATATATGGGTATATTTGCAGTAGAACGATATAACGACAAAAAGTAGAAATGGATCAAATCTTTACAGATATTTGGAAAATCTTGCTGTCTGCAGCGTTGGCAGCTATAGGATGGCTGTTGCGCGAAGGATACTCACTGAAATCAAGGGTTCTGGTATTGGAAAAAGCCCTCACGGATTTGCAGGATGACGTCAAGCAGGACAAAGAGGACGTGGAAAAGTCTATCCGTCACTTGCAGGAGAATGTAGCCAAGGACATTGACAACATCAGTAAGGACATTGAGAAAATCCATACCCGACAGGACAGCCACTCCAAGAAACAGGACGAAATAGTGAAACTCCTCACAGACTTCAAACTGGAGATGGTAAAGTATATAGGTGAATTATCGTCTGACGTAAAGGCTCTGAACAGTACGATAGAGGCTTACGACGAAGGAATTAAAATCAGAAAGAAGAAGTAACGACTATGGGAGAAACAATAAAACGACAGAGTAGCGAACTGAAAGGACGCTGGGTAGGAAAGATGCCCCGCTTCTTTCGGCAGCTGGTGGTGCTGTGTGCCTGTATCATGGTGACGGCATTCGGCGTTAATCAGATCATGGTGATAGGTGGAGCCATTCCGCATGAGTGGTGGACGGACATCTATCCGCTGTTGCTCGCAGTGCCCTTTGGCATGATTATTGTCTGCAAGCTGACGGTAGCCGGTGGCTACAAGGAGATTGACCCAGGAAAGGTATTGCAGGGAAATATGACGCTTGACCGCGACGCACGTCAGCCAAACATGAGCGACGTGGAAACAGAGCAGCCAAGCATCGAAGATAAGGAGAATGTAAGTAATGAATAGTTGATAATAGAAGTGTTTTTCATTGGCAAGTGATGTGGCGACATTACAGAAATTGTTTTAGGTTAGTAGTAATATTTATAGTTTTAGGTTTTTAGTTATTAAAGAGAAGACCGCTGTCCGAGAGGGATAGCGGTCTTTTTTGTAGGGTAGGGCCTTCAATCGAAACCGAAGGCTTTATCAAGTTCTTCATTGATGCTGTCTGAAGAACTGGACTCTTCTTCAAGCATGTAGTCGGGAACCGGAACAGATTTCAGCACCAGACGCGGCAACCATGCTTCGTCGGGTACGCCACCTGGCGTATCATGGAAGCGTAGGAGTAGGAACTCGTGACGCTCGTCGATAGCTTCGCCAATACGGTCGCGCCATCGCCCAACCAGCAGACGCAATGCCTTTCGGTATTCGCTTTCTTCCTCATAGCCATGCTCCAGATGGTCGGAGGTGCGAAGGTTGTAGTGGTCGTGAATGACCTGATAAAACTGTCTACTGTCTTCCATTTTCTAATCATTGTAAGGAATAATCTCGATGCAGTCCATTTTTCGCCACGGCCACCACCAATGGCGACGGCGTGTCATCAGGAAAGTACATATCGGATCGTAAGGTGCGTCAGGCATCATCATGTGCAGCGAGAACGGCTGACCGAGATAGCCGCTACCCTGCGTACTCTTCCACCCGGCGTAAGCGCGCAGGCGACGCAGGATGACAGGCATGTCGCTGGCCAACTGCTGTTGCAACAGTTCGGCATTGTCGGGCGTGACGGCTATACGTGCAGCTCGCGCCGACAGCGTATAGAGTGCAGGCTGTGTGACATAAGCCTCGTGTTCATCAGGCTTCATCAGCAGGAAGCCGTTCTCTTCGTAAGTGTGCAGCATATCGAAATAATCGAGCCACGGCTGCAGGTCTTTATGTTTCGCCATTGTCGTTATTGATTTTAGTGATACATTGCAAAGTTACTACCATTCGTCCATATCCGCAAGGGCATCTGGATCAGAATGTTCCGTTTTTGTTCCGGTAGTCTTTTGGCTTACGCCATTATCCACCTCTTCAATCTCCCATCTATGCAGGTTCAGGTAGCCGCTGGGGTACTTCATGGCAATGCCCTTGCTACGGCAGTAGTCACGATAGGCGGCAATGCCGGCAATGGCAGCACGGCGGTCGTGGTCGTTGAGTCGTTTCCACGCACGCTCGGCGGCTATACGGTCGATTTTCTCTCCGTAAGCCTTGCCGTAAGCGTCGTGAAATTGTTTGAACTCAATCTTTGTCTTCACCATCAGACTCCTTCTTAGTGTACTCAAACACATCCATGATCTTCGTCTCGCTGATGTTCGACTTGTTGTAGTCAATCATCGTGCCGTTCATCACGTCGTTGATGTTCTTGACGGCTCCGTCGAACGAAGCGGCCTGTACCAGGTAGTAAACGGTGGAGCGTTTCTCCTTCTCGGTCTTCTCGTCGATGGTGATAAACTGGAGCTTTGCCTTAAACCACTTGTCGGCATCTGCATCATCACAGAAGAACACCTCCTTGTAGGTGGCCATCTTCACGTCCTTTACTTCAAACTCGCCGCTGATGTAGCTCGACATCTCTTCCACGATGCGGTTCTCTGCATCGCCGAACGACAATGCGTCAACGACATACTGTTCAGTCACTTTCTTCTGCAATCCGTCTTCCATGACTTTCTCATAGCGGATCTTGCACTCAAACCAAATTGCTGTTTTTGTTCTCATTGTTGTAATGTTTAAAGGGTTTATAAATAGGGTTATCTATTTTTTGTCTGTCATGTCAGTTCTTCGAGCGTATGACGCTTGCCGTGATATCGCTCAGCCTCCTGCTCGATAGCCTTGTAGTCAAAATCGGGTTGGAGCTTCAATAGTTCACGGCGCAACAGTCGTATCTCCTGACGGTCGATGAGGGCATTGTGCTGATATTCGTAGTATAAACGGCTGTATCTGTCGCTACGCTCCTTGTTGTATTCCAAGTCTCGCTCAAGGTCCTCCCAAGTGCGGTCGTGGTGCTGGCGGTTCAACTCTCGCTGCAGCTTTCCCTCTGCAGTCTCAGCCCTCTTGCATGCGTCGTGCAGGTTGCGAAGTGCGGTCTGCCAGTTGTAATAGAACTTCTCGCCAAGGTTTAGTTCTGCATCTTTGTACTTCGTTTTGTGTAGGCACGGAGCCTCCTTGACGATGCGGAACGACTGCGCCACATAGTGATACTCGCTGTCGATGTATATCAGCCCTGCGTATGGCGGCACCTCGTCGGGCTCTATCATACCAGTCGGCACGGCATAGTAGAAATAGTTGGGACGTCGGTGATTGCAACACAGGTCACTGCCTTTGGCTCCGCGTTTCACGTCATCAAGAGTCTTGCCTTGCTTTGCATAACTCTCCTTGTTCAACTCATAATGTTGGAAGAACGACGGCATAAACTTCTCGCCCGTGTAGTCCTGACCGAGTACAATATGCTTTTCTTTCTTATGCTTGAAATCGTTCTTAAAGTCGGAGCGGCTTATCTTGATCTCAAACTCGTAGATGTATCCGCTTCGCGTCCAAATGAGCTTGTCGCTTTCCCACGAGAATACATACAGCCCGTCTGCTTTGTATTTATATGTGGCAAAGAAGTGGTTGAGTCGCTTCTGTATTGACAGTTCAGTCAACTCCTCTTTCTTCATGCCCTGCTGTCTCATGACTCCCATAGGCTATGCTTTCTCTTGGTCGTAACGCTCAAGCCACTTGTGCTCTTTGATGTCATACGTGCCAATCCACGTAGCCGTAATCGAGCAAGGCAGCTCGAAATATTTCGTAACGAACTCTTCCCATGCCTTCTCAGCCTCCTTGCGGTTGTTAATTTGTACGTCTTGGTCATCGTCAATCGGATGCTCAGAGTAGAACGTGTCCGTCATGCTGTCGGCAATCCAATCCAGCGATGGCGCAACGTCCTTCGGCTCTACCTCGCAGGCAATGCCTATGAAGATAACGTCTGTGTAGTCGTTCATATCTTCATCCCAATAATCGCCATCAGGATTCTTGTAACAATCCTCAGCATACTTCAGCAGCTCGTCTATCGTGTCAAACGTGTCCGTGCCGCAACGCTCCTGGCTAAGCCCGAAGCAATACTTGATCTTCTGTTCTTCTTCCATAATTCGTTTTAATTCAGTTTTACATTCTGTTCGATTCTCTTTTTCTCTTCGGCAAAGTATCGCATCTGGTCGGGCGTTACTCCGCTTATCCATTCGTCCATGTACTTGTGGTACTTCGGATGGTTGTTGCGCAAGAAGCGTTGCTGTAAATAATTCTTCATTGTTCAAAACTATTGTTTACATCTTTCCTTCACACGTCGGCTCATTGGGTAAAATTCTCTCAATGTCAAGCCAAAGCATATTTCTGCCCGGGTTGTAATCTCTATCAAACTGCCATCCACAAAAGTAGTAAGCAAAAGCCATTTCCTGCGTATCTGGATTGATGACGGGGTAGGGGTGCTTATTGCCGGGTTTATCATCGTACTTGTGCCAAATGCTGTTGATAAGATTCTTCTCCGTATCTTTCTGACTCTCCAGATAATTGGCCACATCGTTGCAAAGGTCGCTTACACGGATAGCACCTGTGTCGGTGTTTCTGTTTTCGTTCTCCTTTGCGCACTGGCGAAGCGCTGCTATCGCCTGGTGCAAATTGTCTTTTGTAATTTCCATAATCGTTTTTATAATTCCTTGAATAATTCCAGTTGCACCGCCCGTGGAAATTTCACGGGCGGCTGATTCTCGCCGCGACGCTGCCATGTGCCACACGATTCGTCCGGGCGTACTGAGCAGTCCGCATCCTGTCCCTGATACAACCAATCTTTGTTGTAGCATTGGGGCAGTTCGTGGTAGGGCGAATTATAGGCATTCAGGCAGTTGGCGCATGTGCAGTTCATTCGTCGGTCCTCCTATCCGCAATGTCCGACACCATGATTGACTGGCTCGTAGGTGGCGCAATGGCCATAGCCTACTTTGCGATAGAGTGTTTCGCCACTATGAGAGCAGTGACAACCGCCGTCATACCCGCCACCGCTGGAGCAGTGGCTCATCTTCAGCGCGTTCTGCGCCATCAGGTTTCTCAAAAACTTTGTCCACATAATCTTGTTGTTATTTGGTTTATACTATAACCACCCATTGCTGAGTGAGCCATCTTCATATACCACTGCGTAGTGCTGTGGCTTTGGTTTCACAAAACATTTGCGTATCACCTTCACACCGTCCATCAGACTGGCCTTGCATGATTCTTCGTTCAGGAAGCACGAGCGTTTCAGCAGCAGACGGCCTTGGTAGTCGGCAATGAACTTTCGCATATTAAACCACGTCTGACAGCCGTGAGCGTATGGTGACGGGAGCTTTACATCCATAATCTGCTCGAACGATGCGTAGCTGTCCGATGCACGCTGCAACTCCGAGAGTTTGATGACAGGGAAGCCCATATAGTCGTAGTGGCCCAGGCACTCCAGTATGTCATTCTTTTCGCAGAGGTAAGGACGCACGATGTTCAAATGGATGCGTATCTTCCGCTTATACGGCAACGAGGCATAGAATGCCTGGCGGTCGTAAGTAGAGCGTGTGCCGCGTATCTTGTCGGCCACATCCTCACGGTAGTGCTGCACCGAGATATTCACACCGTCAGCTATCTCCAGTAGTTCCACGAACTTCGGGTATAGCCTATGGCAGATAGCTGGTGCCGACGTGGTGACATAGCATTTTAGCCACGTCTCCTGCTTGATCATACGGATGCAGTCGCAGAGTTCCGGCAGATGCAGGCACGGCTCGCCACCGAGGAACAACACGTCCTCGAAGCCCTTCTGATTGTCGATGATTGTCTTGGCGATGGCATGGGCATCAGGTTTCTTGATACCCTTGCCGTCGTACTTTGCGTCGATGCAATGCTTGCAACGGTTGTCGCACTCCGACGTGAAATGCACATCGAAGGAATTGTATATGCCGTCGCAACTGTTGATATACCAGTTCATAGTCAGTCCTCCTTGGTCTTATACGGATTATTATTGTTGTTCACTGCGTAGGCCAGCCCTTTTGGTACCAGCCCGTTCACGTCGAAGAAATTCTCCAGCAGCAGATTGTAGATGCTCAGGTAGTACGTCCACGATGTCGGCTCTATCTTCCCATACTCGCCGTACTTATACACGATAAGACTTTCAAGGTCGAGTCGGTACGTCGGTTCGCCCCAAGTCTTCACAATGATAAACTTTAGGTCGTCCGTGTCATGCTCCCACGATGTGTATATACCGCAGTAGCCGTCGAGGTTCAGAATGTCGAGGATGCGGTCAATCATCTTCACCTTCTTGCCGCGCAGCGTTATTTCCGTCGTAATGTCGCTCATGCGGAACAGGTAAGGCTTCACCGTCCACCTGTCATCAAGCAGCATGTCAAGACCGCCAGTGTGCAGCGTTTCCTCGATTTTCGATTTCTTGTTGCCCATCTCGCAATACACACCGAAGGGCAGTCGTGCGGAAATGTCGCGCTTCAATAATTCAATGTCGTTCATAATCGTATTCCTTTTAATAATTCGTGAAATTCGTGAAATTCGTGGTTCGCTTTCCAATCTCCCGCAAGGCCGTGACAGCCCTGCGGGGTCGGTGGCGGTGTGTGGGCTTACTCGTTGGGATTCACCAACACCCAGTCCTCGGATAGCATGTCAACCTGCGTTGCATTCCAACCGTTGACAACGGAGCCGTCGGCAGCCTTCATGCAGATGTACTGGGTAAAGAATCGCTCACCCGATTCGTTGGGATGCGCCTTGACCCACTCCTTGAAGTTGAAGGGAAGCGACTTCACGGTGTCGATGATAAACTCGTCCTTCAGCGAGTCCCAAGGACGCAGGAAGAGGAACATGCCCTTGCCGTTCCAGCCCTCGCGGGCTACGAGAAAGCCGTGCTTCAGCGAGCCGATGGCCTGGCCGAACGTGCCGGTCTCGCCCTCGTGCAGCACCATTGCCTCCTGTGCGCCATAGACGCAGCAGGTCTCCATGTCGCCGCGTGTAAACTTGCCGTCAAAGTCTGCGTTCTCAACTCTCTTCTGTTTCTCTACGGCCTGAATGTACTTCTCGGCCATTTCGTCTAAGTTTTGCATAAATGATACTTTTATTGTTAATACTATTGAGCAGCTTGGCTACTCTTTCTTTATTTTCAAAATAGTGACAGTTGCTCGACAATCTGGCCTGTGGGTATCTTTGTACGGTTCAGACACTCCGCATCGAATCGCTCACAACCTGTGTCGAAATACTCCCTGTCTATCTCGCAACCCACGAAGTCGAAGCCGGTCTTATAGGCGGCGATACGACTTGACTGACTGCCCATCATCGGGTCGAAGATGCGCCAGCCATTCTTGGCATATTCTCTCAGCAGCCAGGCATATAGCGCAACGGGCTTCTGCGTCGGATGGATACGTTTCTCGTTCTGGGTCTTATTACCCTGCTGAACCATTGCCTTGCCCGCATCGCGGCCACAGTATATGCCCTGCATCATACCGTTCCACATGAAGTGAACGATGTCCGTGCGAGTATTGAACGATTGGTAGGCTATCTCACATCCCATCTGGTCGCTGTCACCGTTGATCTTATCCCAGACAATCATGCCGCCCTGCAGTCCGAAATAGTTGGCACCGAAGATTATCTGATGTCGGCTGATGCGGCGCAACTCGTCGAAGAACGTCTGCGGCGGTATCTTCGCGTCCCAGTTCTTCTTGCCGTAGTCGTTACACCTGGCCGTCAGCACGCGACCGTTCTTCTGCTTCACCGCATCGGTTTTCTTCTTCGGCTTGCTGGCATAGAGTCCATACGGCGGGTCGCCCAACACCAGGTCGAACGCCTTGTCAGGAATACCGCGCATATACTCCATACAGTCCACATTAAACACTTCACTCGTCATCCGTCTTGCCTCCAATTTTACATATACCTCGCTGTCTGATAGCCACGGATGCAGACGGAGTTGTCAACCTCGTCGATGATAATGCAGGTCTTGCATGGACACATATAGCTGATGTCATCGTCCTTGCATCCAGCGTCGCTGAGTGCCTTGCGCAGCGATGGAGACGGATGGTAGTCGCAGTCTGGAATGTCGCGGTAACTGCCGTGCTCCTTGCTCTCGTAGATGCAGTGGCCGAGGTAGTGCTGCTTGATAGCCTCACGGAAGCGGTCTATGACATCCTGACCGTAGCCAGAGCAACACCTGTCCTTGACAATCGTGGCGAGCATATTGCCAAACACACCATCCGACGACTTGTCGCCATTGTCCTGAATGTGTCTGCCGAATATCATCCTCGCCCACTCGTCGGCTGCCACCTGACAGGCTTCGTCATAGGTACGGTGTTGACCGTGGCGGGTGACAAACTCATGCTCGATACTCGTTCTCCAATCACGGAAGCGGAAGTCCTTCGTCTCGTAGTTGCCATAGAAGTAGTTGCACCAGATGTCGAAGTCGGTGCGGTCTATGCGCCAGTTCGTCGGCTGCGGCCACAACGTCTCGCAGTGCTTCATCAGGAAGTCGCCCACCTCGTTATAGAACTTCACTTCATCAAACACGCGGTTTACACACTCGGCCATGTCGGCCTTCTTGATTCTGCTGCATTCTGGGAATGCGTTGATAATTTCTTTGTTTGTCATATTCAATTTCCTTTATTACCTGAGTTCTTTTCAATCAAATGATCCATTTTGATATCCCTCACACCGGCGCCACACTCTTCGTTAAGTTCGTCAAAGCGCTCAGCACACGTCTTGATGATATCCTTGACAATAGGTAGCGCATCATTGCAAAAACAATCTGCGCCGAAATGTTCGTAGGGCTGCCACTGATGACAAAGTGGTTTCCCTCGTGCCCGATGAACATACACGTTGCACCAGCACCCTGCATCGAGTCCAGGATTTCCTGCACCTCGTCAAACTTCTTTTTGATTTCTTGTTCTGTCATAACACTTCTATATTTGTTTCTACAATCCCATCGCCTCCCTTGCTGCAGCAATGTCGGCGCGTGGACTTTCCATGAACTTACGATACTGCTTGCAGTGACCGCACGGACGGAACTCGCGCATATGCTGCCAGATGTCTGCGAAGCTGTCGGTATTGACGTTTCCGACAGACGGGCACAGGCGACTCTCCGACATGTGGACGTTGCCCTCGCAATCGACCGACGGTTTACAGAACTGGCGGTGCATCATCATCGTGATTCCGAACTCCTGCGGGTCTGGTACCTGAATGGCTGTCAGTACGGTGTTCAGGCACGACATGAAGTGCGGGTTTGCGTCAACCTCCTTCTGCGCCTCTGGATTGGTCTTGGCACGTCCGAGGTCTTGCATAAAGATGTGGGTATCTATGTCAACGATGACCTTGTTATACCGCTCGTATTCATGCTTGTGGTTCACCACGTAGTCGTAGTCCTTGTACCACTGCTTGTTGGTATATACCTGCATACCTATGTAGCTGCGCAGTCGGCTTATCCACTCTACACGCTGCCGCTTCCTCTCGTCCTTTAGCCAGGTGCCGTTTGACACAATGGTGAAGTTGCAGCCCGTGGCGAGGTCAAGCCATTCACACATTTCGGTGATATGCTCGTTCTCCGTCGGCTCACCGCCAGACAGCGCGAAATGGGCGTTACCGATGTACGTGCCGAACTTTACGGCCTGCTTGAACGTTTCGAGCGTCATCATTGTCCCCGTCACCTGTGCATCCTCCATACAGTGCGGACACATCATCGAGCATTTGCTTGTCAGTTTTATCAGCATACGTCAGTCCTACTTAACGGTTATTTTAATCTCTTTCAACTCCTCGTCTCTCAGCTGTGGCATAGCAAGGATTTCGATATCCTTATCTTCAACATCGAAGAGCAACTGCTGCGAGTCACCTTCGCCTTTCTGAATGTGGCGCAGTCGCAGGTTGTCGGTCTTCAGATAGGCCATCGTGCGTAGCAGCATCTTCAGGTGATTGTAGGACAGAGGGTATCCGTGAAGCGTGAACTGGTACTTGATGGGCGTATAATCGCCAACTTCGCCTGTGCCTTCACACTCTGGGCATTCTCCCTCCATTGTATGCCTATCGTAATGACGGTCGCGGTATTCGTAATCCACCTTACCGCTGCCGTTGCACTCAGGGCAGTTGCGTTCCTTCTCCTCGGGAGCCTTCTCTAATGCCTTGCTAAGCATCAGCGCCGTGACCGTCTCGCACATGTTCTTCTGCGGGATGACTTTACTGGTATTCACCGGCTTCAGTCCGTTAGGCATGTCGGTGTACTCTTCCTCGCACAGTCCTTCGGCAATGCGTATCAGCATACGTCCGTCGGTGGCGCAAATCCTGCCGTCCTGTCTGAACGGCTCCTGTATGTTCTGGCGGTATTCGCTCTCTGGATGCACATACAGGTTCAGTAGATATCTTTCGTTTTCCATACGTTAATCCTCCTTCATCAAATTATCTACACAATATTGCTTTCATATCTTAGCGTATTTGATAGTTTGTATTCTCTATTATCTAACCCAGTAATATTCCACAATTCTGTCGGAACAATCCCAGGTGTCGTTGATTTCCTTGTTGTGAACAATGGTCATGTGTCGCTTGACCTGCACCATATAAACCTTCCCTTCCTCGGCAAACTCATCACAGAACCTGCCGACGGTCATACCACGTTCGGGAGTCTTGTGGCGCTCAAAGCCACGCTCAGCGAGATAAACGTTATACTTGCTGCGGTAGTTCCAATCGACCCAGCCACGGTCTGCGCACCACTCGATGATGTCAAGGAAAGCCTTGCGCCATGACACGCCAAAGAAATAAGCCAGTGCTCTTACCAGGCAGTCGTTGGTGTGTAGCTGTTTGGGGTTGAAGTTGCAATATACAAATTTTGCCATATTCACCATTCAATTTCTCTGTTCTTGATATCGTCTGGCATGGTTCCAGCATAGTAAATTGTCTCAGCCTCCCAGTAGTCAAGTTCATAGTCGTAGGATGCGCTGCATGGCGCTATCATAAAGGCCGTTGCCTCTGGATAAGGACACTGACAGACACACTCATCAACCGACGGCTTGAAGAAAAAGCGGGTGCCGTTATGGTACGTCTTGATGCGTCCCAACTCTCGCAGAAATCCCGTCGGCTTCAGGCGTTTCAAATCCCATGTATAGGACCACGTATGAATCCTGCCACCATCCACCCAGAACATCATGCCGCCAACTCTCCTAAACTCAGCCACTGGTCGCAGCGTCTTCGCACGCTCAATGATTTGCTCCTTCGTCATCGAGGTCCCAATCTTCTCTAACTCTTCCTTTGTCATAATCAGTTCTCTTCAAGTTTAATCTTCAATAGCTTGTCAATAGTATTATCTATCGCAAGTTCATTCTGGAACGGACCGCCATCAAACAACATCATGTGCGGAGTCTTGTCCTCGTTGAGCAGCCAGCACTCGATATAAATGCCGTCATCTTGCTTATGTTTCAATATCTCGATTTGGTCGGGATATGCCTGCTGTAGTAGAAAAACTGTGTATCTCGTCATGCCTTTATCTCCTTATCAATATTATTTCGTTTCAACAACTTGTTCATGTCTTGCACCGTGCGAGCATAACCCAAGAATGACAGTGCGTATATCATCCACTTGTCATTGAAGTAGTCGAAGCAGGCAAGGATGCGTACCGACTCTTGCTGATAGTGCAGCTTATGCGTAATCGTCAGCGATTTCGTCTCCAGGCTATGCACAAAACCGTTACGCTCCAGTATCTCACAAGTCAGTTCCGTTTTCATACGTCTGCCTCCTTCTTTGGTGCCAAGTCGTCCATGTAAGCCCACATCGTGTAATTGGCCCCGTATTTCTTGTTCATTGCATTGATGAACATTGAATCGAAACCGAGAATACATCTGCTTGCGGGACTCATGTATCCGCCTTCCACATCGTAGAGCACCACGAACTTGCTGCTGTCGGCCTTCTCGTCGATAGAGTGCCAGATGCTATCCGTGGCTGGTGTAAAGTCCAACCCATTGCGCAGTATCTTCAGCAGTCGCCCAAGTTCGTAGTTACGATAGGCGGTCATGGCGTAGGTGTGCGGCTTCGAGTGGTTGTAGTGGCATTTCTCGATGTACTCCTTGCAAGCCCGCTTGGTGATGAAGGCTCCCGTCTCTCGGCTGATGAAGTCTTTCTCCTCCTCCCATACGATGCGGCACTCATATAGTTGCATCGTGTCGTGAAGGAAATCGACAACCGTAGGCATGTCGCTGCGGTCGAAGTCGTCCTTTTCCTTCCATTCATCTTGCACGTCCTCGCTGTAGTCAGCAATATTCTCATTGATGTACTCCACGGCTTCCTCGGTAGTCATCGTGGCTCCGTCGCCCATGTAGATGATAGCATCGCCGCAACCTTCTGGCGCAGGCTCCATCCTGTGTTCCATCACTCCCCAATAAACGGGATCGGCATTGCCGTCGTTTGTCTGAGTGTTCAACTCATGCTGCAAGTCCTTCAAGAACTCGTAGTCCTCTTCTGAAATCTGTATTGTTCTCATATCGCTAAAATTTTATTTCTTAAATCTTCAAACTTTTTCTGTCGCCGCTCCGCCTCCAGTCGTTCTTGTATTTCCTCATCGGTCATCCACGAATAGTATTTCTTGATGACAGCTGGATCGGTCACGTCGATGTACTCAGGGTTCTTCTCGCTGAGCCAGTTCGTGCGGTGCTTCTTCACAATCTCTCGGTCGATCCATGCAGACACTTGTTTTAATTCGTCCTCCGTCACCTTCTTACCGTCACGGCGACGAAACTTGAAGTTCTCAGCCCAGAAGTCGTTTCGCAGTTCGTAGGTATCGAGCATCTGCTTATTCTCAGGCGTGTTGTCGATGTAGCCAATCAGACATACTTTCATAGTCAGTCCTCCTTGATTGGTATGTGCAAGCCGTCTTTAGCAAGTTCACCGTTGATGGCCCGAATCAGTTTCTTTCTGTCGGCCTCGCGCTTATCCTCTTCGTAATAGGCAATAAACGTGATATACAGCCGTGTACCGCTCACCTTGATGCGAAACTCGTCAGCTCCGAGTTGTTCTTTCCAATGGTCCAGCACTTCCTCGGTGTACTCGAACTTCGTACCACAGGTCAGTACAGCGCCTTGTCCTGTTTCCTTTCCCGTTTTCCAATTTATTACGGAGTTGATCATGTGGTCTTTGATTACTCCCTTGTTGGTCTCTTCCTTCATCTTCTTGATGGCATTGGCCATCTTGTTAATCATTTCTTCTCTGTTCATATCGCCAAAGCATTATTTGTTACTACTCTTTTCTTCGTCTCTTAACATCGCCAAAGCAAACGATACTATCGCGTCCGTAGGTTCTACTTCTTTCACCCGATCCAATACCGCGTCCTTGCCGTCGAACGTCCTGGCTAACTCCCCGGCCATTATTGGCGACACCTTTATCCGCATGTCTTTGAGGTCGTGGTAGAACCTGTCCATTATCGACTCGGTTAGCGACTTCGGCTTAGCGTAGAGCTGTGCCTCGAACTCGTGATGCGGGAAGCGCAGACTGAGGAATCGTATATAGAGGTCTGGAATCTTCTCGGCCAGTTCGGGATGCTGGCGGATGACCTTTATGCGTAGCTTGTCGTACATCTCAGCCACACCACGGAAGTACAGTCTGTCTTCATGCTGACCGACGCGCCGACGGTAGGCCTGTATGCCGTGGTATAGGTCGCGCCCTTTCTTGCGGTTGGGACGCTTGCGCCGCAGGTCGCGCTTATACCATTCGTAGCGCTCGATGCACTTGCACCGCTTAATCCACTCCCGAAACTTTTTGGTGTCGATAAACCGATAATCGTCCATAGTCAGCCCTCCATCTTAATACCCTCTATTCATTTTTCTTCGCAACATCTCCTGCAGAGCCTCCTGACCGCGCCCCATCTCCATCATCGTGTGGGCGATAATCGAGTCGAATTCCTTGGAGTGTACCAACAGTAGAGCTATCAGTGCCAGGTGCTTAATCTGCTGCGACTGGATGGACGAAATCTCCAGCACCTTGTCAAGCATTCCCTTCTCGCTCCACCCCTTGTCGCGCAGCTGCGGCAGGTTCTCACTGAACTTATCGCTTGACGTTATCATGTCAAGTAAGTACTGCTCCAGCCTCGTGCGGTCTTTCAGCAGATTTACAATGTCGTTGTCATTCATCTGTGCCATAATTCAGTCCTCCTTGTTTAATAGTTCAGGATTGTCGTAGATGTTGCCGATAACCTTAGCCCATTCATGGGTGGGAGCGTTGCAGGGGAACTCGTCGTCGAGGTCGCCGTTCCACAGGAAGGCGAACACGCCGCGAACGAAGCGCACCTCCAGATAACTCTCCTCGTCGGCATAGCTCACATCGAGGATGTCACCCTCGTAGATGTCCTTGCCGTTGATGTCGCGCAGTCCTGTGAACTGACCGACGGTCTCACGTTTCACTTGTTCACCCTTCGTGCCTCCTTGATCGAAGATGCAAACATCGTCCTTGTGGTGGCGAAGGTCACCAAACAACCACTTGTTGCTTGCAATGTCTTTCGCTCTGAATTTAATCTCTCGCATAGTCGTTATTTACTTTTTCTTGTTCCAATAGTTTCTCGAATGTCGGCTGCTCGATGTTCGCCCAGAAGGGGAATCTCTGCCGCGAACGATAGCGACCACACTCCCGCATTGAGAGGTGGCGGGAATCGGTTGTCCACCAGCCGCGCTTTGTATAGCTTCCGTCGGAGTATTTCACCACCTTCGGCAGACATCCGCTACCTGGGAACGCAAGCACGTAGTCGCTCGTCCCGTCTCCGCTCGTTATCGCTGGCAGTTCCTCGTCAGTATAATGCCAATGCCATTCTGCCATAATTATTTATAATAAATTTCGCAAAGTTTATAATAAATTGCTTCTACTATTAGGTCATGATGATTATTGATATATTGACCCAATCTTCTAATTAGTTCCTTCATTTGTCTATTGTTTGTTGTGGTTATACATTCTTTCGTAAGCATCGTTCTGCGCCAGGCGGAAGATGCCATGCGACATGAACGTGTAGTAACAGTCGAACTCTGCTGTACCCTTGCGGGCGGTGAGCAGTTTCTCAAACCATTCCTTGCCGACGGCGAGGTCATCAATGAGCATACCTTTGTAGAGCGTGCCGACCATCGAATTGCAAAGCGCCTTGCCCTTTATCAGCTCCATGCGGAACTGCGTCAGCGTCATGTCGTCGCTCAGATCGAGATAGTTCATGCGGTACGACTTGATTTCCTTATGGTCGTAATCATCCCACTTGCGCCCGTCCTTAGTCACGATGTTGTCGTCATCGTCGCGCGTCCAGCACTCGTCGCAATAGTGGCGACCACCCTCACACTCAATCCATCCGCACTCAGGGAGTATAGTTGTCGTGAGCGCGTCCTGATCATCCCACCACGTTTCTTCATCAAGCAACTGTCCGCAACAGTCGCACTCAATATTGTGAAATTCTCGTTTTACCAGCATAATCGTTTGTTTTTATTACTTCGCTGCGTTATGAATACGTTTTGCCATATTTCTTGTATGCTCCCAGTCTTCAGACTCCTTCATGGCTTCAACGAGCTGGTAGGTATTAACACGAGGAACAGGAGAATATTTCTTCGACTTCTCGGCCCACACGTTGCATTTCAGTTTCTCGTTCCAGCCGACCACTTCCATAGTGTAGAGCCAGTCACCTGTACGGTGTTGCTTCGTCTTGCCTAAAGGCAGCATTTTCTCATTCAGACCCATATCACTTCTCTTTGGTTGTTTCGTTCTCTATCTCCCTGAACTTGTCGCGGTTCTTATGGTACACCACAAGCCATCCGATATTATCAAGAGCACACGTAAGACCCCATACGAACATGGCGACCTGAAGCGACGGCATGAACAGCAACGAACAGGCATAGCCAACAATACAGTAGATGCCACACACCACGTCGTTGTTATTGTCGTACACCTCGCGCTCATGCTCGTTCCACAACTTCGGACGGAATGTCATCAGACACTTGCCGACAAACTCCGAAATAAGCGTACCGTACAACAGGCAGGCGATAGCCAACACCCACACATTGTACTCCACAAAGCTGAGCCACATACCTACAAAGAAGCCTGCCGCCGACTCAATGATGCAGAGGATGGTAAACCACTGAATAGCCTTGCGGCGAACCCATCCTTTCCAGATCATGCCGATGAGCAAACCGCAAATGGAATAGGCCAGCGACTGAAAGGCTATCCACTCTGCAGGAAGCTCTGACACCCACGCCTTAGTGATGGCCGGCTGCACGTATGTATAGAGCAAACCGACGACAAATACTGTTGATAGCGTCCATCGCTGGTTCTTATCAGGATGGATGTTGAAGAAGTCAAGGATTCGTTTAAATAGTTTCATCATAATTATATCTCCATGTTTTTAAGTTTCTTGCAAAGAGCCTCGCATAGTACGCGACTCATGTTTACCTCGACAGCATTACCTATATATTTCTTCTGCTCAGCCTGGGTACCGACAAGCACATAATCTGACGGAAATCCCATGATGCGTTTCAGTTCGTCAATTTTCAGCATACGCATGCAGATATCCACAATACCGTACATGGCCATAAACTCTTTCACCTTGCGAGTCCAAGGACTGTCCGTCTCATAGATGGCAATACCAACGACTCCTTCTTTGGTAGTAATCAGATATGGCGGCATCTTATCCATGCGGGCTATGAGTGTAAAGCACGGCTTGTCGATGCTGCCGCCGTCGCTCTTGAACGAATAGGGGTTCATCAGATACTGCGCCGATACTATCTTCTGCTTTGGTGTGGTCAGCACAGCAGGGCAAGGGTCGTTGATGTCAGATATCTGACCGCCACCACTGTACTCGTTAGCCACAAACTTTGTCGAAACCAGAGAAATTCTGTCCTTAGTGGTGATTGTTGGAGACGGCTCGTCGATGCTACTGTTAAATCCGTTGCCGTAATATGCAGTGACAAAAGCATGGTGGTCCTTGCAGGTGACGGTGCCTGCCGGCTGTTCAATGTCGATGTTCTTGCCGGACGGGTCACCACTGAACTGCTTCGAGAGGAACTGGCACTTTACAAGTCCAAGGCGATTCTGGCAAGCTACCGTAGGACACGGCTCGTCAAGCGATGGAGCATTGTGATGATTGTCCTTGTTCATGGAGTTGTACTTCAGGATCCACGCTTCATGCTGCTTCTTGCCACCCGCCACAAACTTTACAAGCCCGGCATAGATGCGCTCCAGTGTCTTCTCACACAGCGGCTTCTTTTTAGTAAAGATGCTTGTGCCATCATCATCAAGGTCAAGCACGTCACGAACAGCACGCCACTTGCTATACATCTTGAACATACCACCGTCATCACCATTCTTTGCAAATGTCTGAATGGGGAAGGCAATAGGAAGACCCTTACGGGCAAACTGCCCAAAGAAACGCTTGCGGCTTGTGTAAGCTCCGAAGTCTGCTGCATTCAGGATGCGCCAATCAAAATCGTAACCATAGTTGCAAACATTCTTCACCCACCGCATATAGTCGCTGCCTTGGTCCTTGCTTACAGGCTTGCCGTTTTCATCCAAGGCTCCCCAGCACATAAATTCCTCCACGTTCTCAATCTGGATATAGTCTGGATCAATGGCTTCAATGTATCGAAACAGATGCTCTGCCAATGTGCGGCTGTCAGCATCTCGTGGCTGACCTCCCTTTGCCTTTGAGAAGTTCGTACATTCCAATGAGGCCCACAGTACGACCTTTGCCTTGGGGTACTTCTTTTTCATCTTCTGCAGGTGCTCAACCATTGGGCTCAACTCCAGCGTCCGTATATCTTCGGTAAAGTGGAGCGTGTGCGGATGGTTGGCCTGGTGCGAAAGAATTGCATTCTTGTCGTGATTCACGCACGCTATGACCTCGGCGCACTTTTTGCCGTCCACGCGGGCATACTCTACACCGCTTGATGTACCGCCAGCACCGCAGAAGAGGTCAATGTAAAGTAGTTCGATCTTGTTCATAGTTTTTCTTATTCAGTAAATGATTCGTAAAATCGTCTCATAAGAATGTATATCAACTGCACCGCACATGGAATAACGTATATCGGCCAGAACAGAATAGCAAACGTCCGACAAAGAATCCTGCCGGCTCTCGGCAGTTCCCAGAAGCGGTCATAGTCATTTTCCAGTTCCTTCCATATACCAAAGAATGCAAACAGGGAGACTGTGAAATATGAAGTCAGAATTACTATAATACCTGTCATAGTCAATCCGCCTTGTTTCCAAACTTTGCTCTTTGCTCCTTCATCTCCTTCAATCTGTCGGCAAGGGTCGTTTTCGATTGCTTTCTAACTGCCCTATAGTCGTCCATGATTTTACGGAAATGCTCGTTGTGCTTATACTGATATATCAGGTAGCACTGGCTTGCCACCGTCATAAAAACATAAGCCACTACTGGAACCCATACTGGCGAGAATACCCACCACCAACTCCAATCAATCTTGTCGGCCAACTTCAAGCCGAGAAACATCAGTGTCAATGCTGACAGGATGTAAAACATTGCTTTTTTCATAATTTGTTATCTGTTTAATACCACATACTTTCCTTCAATCTTACTCTCACGCAATCGGCGGTCACATTTGTCGCCACACGCCACGAGACAGCTCCCTGTGAATGGTGACGAGCTTCTACCTTCCGGATGGATGAATTTCACACGGTGCCGCATGAATATCATCGACTTTGCGGTTGGGAAGATGACTTCCTGCCATAGCAGGTTGTCCTGGCGGTTCACCAGCAGGGCGATGCCGTCATTGTGCTCGGCCATCTTCTCGCAGAAAGCTCGCAGTAGCACGCGGCTATACGGCGGATTCATCCATACCGTGCCGTGCCAGTCGTTCGCCAGACCGTTGTCCTCCTTGGTGTACGACACGGGTGCTATCTCGTAGGGCTTTACTATTGGCGAGCATGGGTCAAGGTCGAATGGTCCCAGTTCGTCAATGATCCACCGTGGCGTGTACCACTCGTCGGACGATACTACCTTGTTATGCTGTTGTCGTTTATCCATTGCAGTTCTTTCTACGTTTATTCTCCATTTCTCCAATCAGTCTGCAGCGCTCGATGCGCTCCCAGAATGATGCGTTCTCAGGTATGCGACCGTAAAGTCGGTATTCTTCGGTAACGTGAAGCACTTGCACCTGTTGAAGACTATACTCCGTAGCGCAGTATTCCGTTCGCCATAGCATCGGCGGCTCGTCAAACAATCCGTTACCTTTATCTTTTTCCACATCACGATAGCGTCCCTTCGATGCCGTAACCAAATGACCTGGTATCTCCATTGTGACACAAAAGTCTGCATCAACTATGAACGACAACCAGTGGATTGCCTCGCTTGGTTCTTCCGGGAAAAAGCAGAAGCCTATGCTGCTTGATCTCTCGCCTTGTGCTCCGTGGTCGATGGTATTCACCAACTGCTTACCAGCCATCAACGCATCGTACTCACGCTTCGACATAAATCTGTGCAGAATCATACGTCTTCCTCAATGTGTAAGTCTCTAATCACTTCGTTGCAAATAGCAAGCACACGTCTCACTTTGTCCAGATCAAACCAGTCATCTGTGCGTACACCGCTCTCCATATCAATCCAGAAGTCACCCACCTCGTCGTTGGTCAGCAGATAGTGTAGCTTGTCGGCTACGTTTTCGGGATTGAAGCCTCCGGCATAGCCAACCTTGAACGGCTTTCCTGCATTCGGCAACACCTTGATGGGTGTGTCGATACCCTGACCGCCCGATGCGTCGAGCAATACCGACACATCGCCAAGATAAGGCTTCCACTTCTCCAACGTATCATTGAAGAGTGTCAGGCTTTCGATGTCGCGCTGTTGCACAATGATTTCCTGTCCGTAGTCAGCAGCTGCCACCTGCTTCGGGTTGTCGCTGCGGTTGGCAATGTTCAGTTGTATGCGCTGGAAGTAAGGATACATGCCATAGGTCAGGAAGTGGATATCGTCATAACTCCCATAGGCAGCATCGTGGGCCGCCGAGCCACACAGGTGCAGCGCAAGGTTCAGCCCGTGGTATTTCAGCCAAGGCTTCATTTCTCGCAAGTCGGGATAGCGATTTCCATTCTCGTACCAGTGGTAACTTGTCAACACTCCGAACTCTGCTATAGGATACTCTTTCTGAATCTCCTGTAGAGACTTGATGTCAGTCTTTGCATCAATGCCGGTAAATGTAATGTGTTTCAGTCTCATAATGTTATGCCTTTATTTTTCATCATACTATTTTAATTCCTAAATCACACTCTCCCGTAAAAACACTGGAGGAGTTATAATGAGAACATTCAGAACACATCTCACCATCATCATCGGGGTATGGACATCCCAATGATGCAAGGTCTTTACGTTCAATACCTGGGTATGGGTCGAATCCATTACTGTTAATACGATGCTGGGTGGCAGGATGGTTCGCAATCTCAGGGTCTGCACAATGGCTACATAACTCATGCGTGTCGTCTACCCACCAACAGTTACCGTGTTCAGGATTGTGACACGGATCTTTGTCTGTGCATCCACATACTTTACATACTCCGTAAGCCATAACTAATACTCCTTATCTTTATCGTAAATTGTATCACAAAACCATGAGTCTCCATTGGCACGGACACACATTCTGAGGTTTTCAACATAAGGCTCACTCTCAATAGTGAACTCACGGCCACGCGCATTAGTCACCTTTTCACCTGGCTTCAATGCGTCGAGAAACGTCTTAAAGGCATAACTGGTGAACACTTTCAGACGGTAGCCCTTTGCAGTTCCAGTAAAGTCGTATGCTATCAGACCCGTCTCCATCATGTCGGCCACGTTACGAGCCTTTTCGCTCAATGTTGCAGGGTTGTCAGTCGTTACTACCAAGTCCTGACACATTACGTCAGGCACCAGTTTCTTGAAATCATTTTTTGTCATAATGTTGTAGCTTTTATTTGTTATTCTTATTAATCATATTCAGTCCTTCTTTATTTTTGTTTTCAAAAGTTCATACGAGCGTAATGAGGGTGCTTGGATTGGGATTCCATTGGACAACCTCCTTCTTCGTCATCACATATTGTCCTTTCTTGATAGCATCAGCGAGAAACCAGTCTTCGTTGCAAGACACATAGCCCGCAATCTTATATCCCTTGCACTCCACCTCGGCCTTTATCGCATCACGATCCTCGTTATGGCAGTAGATAATCACCTCCGTACCCTTTGGCCAGTTCTCCTGTTCCTTCAGTCGTTCCAGTACCACGTCGTCAATCCAGCGTTTTATCTTACAGTCTGGGAGTTGCTCTTTCAGATAGGCATCTGCAGCAGCTCTCAACTTCTCGTCAATCTCACTGGTGACAATGATATTCCCAATGGGTACATGCTCACCTTCTTGCTGAGACATAAGCGACTTGTCTGCAGGCAGTTCTTTCCAGTTGTCGTCCATACGTTCAGCCCTCATTCATTTGCTCCTCAATATCGTCAATACGCTGTATGATGGCTTTCTGAGCTTTATCAATCCAAAACTCCCATTCCATAACAGCATAGACAGTATTTTCGCTGATAATACCAATACGTAGCAGTCCACTCATTGCGGTGGCCACATTCTCCTCGTAGCCATTGACAACATCGTCAATGCCATGTCCGGTCAGTCGAAGTAGTACCACACTGGCAGCGCACCCCAAGTATCGGTGCTGTCTGCCAAGTGTTGCGCACATTGTCATATAGTCCGTGATATACCATAGGGCCTTGTGCAAATCTTCTATCTCTTTCTCTGCATCCTGTTTCCCCATTTCAGGTTTTAGCCCAGCTCTCCACAGATATTTGATAGCATTAGCGATATCACAGGTATAATGTCTGATGATGTCGATACATTCAATACCAGCAGGATGCTGATTGTAATGTGCAGGATGGTTTACATATTCTTTTGCCATAGTTTCAAACTTAATTCACTCTAAACTTCGTCATCTCAACTCTCACGGCATCCTCACCAAAAACATTTTTGAATCTGGCTATTGACTGTTCTATCAGATGTTCCTGATGTTCGATGATTTTCTTCAACCTTCCGGCATCCTCAAAGCGCTCATCTTCCAGCAGCTCTTCAAGGCGTTCCTTCATATTGTTCAGTTCATCAACGTTGTTGCGGATGTGCTCGCCCATCGTGATGCACAGCGTTGTATGTACATCGTGGTGAAGTCTGCCAACCTCATTGCTTAGCCTGCGGAGCCTGACGAAAGCAAAACTGGCTAAAAATGTCATCGCGCCATAACACATGATGCTCATTAGCGTAGTGATAATCTGTAATGTCTGCATAGTCGTTATTTATTTGTCAATACTTTCTTCTGGTTTCATAAAACATATCCAATGGGTGTTGGCACGTTTGCCGCTGATATGACCGAAGATTGGCTTATGTTCTGTCAATTCCAACACCTCAGAGACTTTGATGTCTGTCTCGTTCCACTTAAAGATAAGGAAGCCACCTGGCTGTAATACACGAAAGCACTCAGCGAATCCCTTACGCAAGATATCCTTCCAGCCATGAGCAGGCAACCAACCGTACTTCACCATCTGCCAGTTCTGAGCCTCCTTCTTTGAGCCCGTGTATTTCAAATGGGGGGGGTCAAAAACGACCATACGAAACATATTGTCGGCATGCGGCATAGACGTAAAGTCGGCCTGCACATCTGGGCTAACAGAGAAAGTTCTGAGTTTCCCTCTGTCCTTCAACTTCGTTTCAATGCAGCGAACATCTTGGAACAATACACGTGGATCGTCCTTGTCGAAGTAGAACATCTTACCGCCGCAACAGGCATCAAGTATCGGTTTCATTGCTCAGTTCTCTATTCTTGTTTAATCCCATTTCTTCCATCCATTCTTCCTGCTCCAGTCTTGACAGGTATGCCTCTTCTTTCTCTGTCAACCTGCGACGGATGCCGTTACGTCCAATCAGCCATTCACCCTGTGCTATACCAAGTAGCGGACTCGTGATCTCTAATTTCAAGTTGCCATCCTCCCATTTCATATCCGGCATATACTCTCCGTTCATGTCAGCGTCGTACACTATACAACGGACTCCAGCACGTTTTACTTTCTCACGTGTCAGTTCTCCTTCTATTGGATTCTCGATATGATGGCGCAAGATATCTTCGATGGCTGCCAACTCAATTTTATGAATTTCACGCATACCACAATTCAGCGTATCGTGAAACGAGTTACAAACTACTTCATTTGCCATTGTTCAATCCTCCTTTTTTGATTTCTCGATCAGTTTCTTGATGGATGCAATTATCTTCTGCGGGTTCCGCCCTTTCAGTTCGCCACGGCTAATGATTTTATTTACCTTCTCCAAAGCGTTACGTTCAGCATACATTATGCTGGGTTTAAACTCCAAATAGTCCAACTTCGGGTCGCAGGCATTCTCTATCAGTGTCTCACAATCGAAGAGTATGCGCCCTATACTCCCTGATTTATTCGCTTTCAGAAAAGACCGCTTCATCCACAGGAAAAGCACGCGATCGTTATCAGCCTTTCCATCCCACATAGCACCATCGCTTTCGATAACTTCCTTTTCTATCTGCAGCAGCTGTTTCTTTGCAGGCTCATCGTCATCCCACTCACGCCAATCTTCTTCTGTGCTGAACATGCCGCGCCCGTCAAACAGCGCCTCCATTGTATGAAGCCAATCCCAAACACGCTTGAACTCTTCCTTAGTAGCCTTTGCTACTGTTAATCCATGTTTTGCCATAGCCTGTATTACATCAGCAGGTTCTTCTCTCTCAATATCTGCTTTACCACGTCTGGTTTTACACGGGCAATGCTGGCGATGTTAGGTACTTGCCAACCCTCTTTGTGCAGGGCGATGACTTTCTTTTCAATAATTTCGTTTGTCTTCATAATGTTGTAGCTTTAAATTATTATTTAATCAGTTCAAATTGATACACGAATACCCAAGGATTCGAGTCCCATGCTTTCTTTCCACACATCTTGCGAATAAGCACGGTGAAGGCGGTTTTTGGACTTTCGGCAGCCCATGCGTCAGGGTCATCGTCCGACCATGCGTCGGTAAATTGCTGCTCGTATTTAGGAAGCGTCCACAGGTCGTGGTCAACATAGCGATCACTGAACGGCTCTGGATATTGTCGCCACTTCACATAGATGATACCTTCCTTGCGGCAGTCCTCGTCCGATATGTCCTGCATCCGCTCCAGCTTGATGTTCGTAATCTTGATGCGGTGGGGCATCAGGTCGGCTTTGACATACATTTTATTATCGACTCCCTTGATGGCGTGCATTGGCTTGTTATGCGCTGCTTCTATCTCCCACCAGTCTTTTGGGTCGAAGAGCTTCTTACGTCCCTTGATGTCGAGATAGCTCTGCGCCACAGCAACTTCTTCGCCTATCTGGTATCGTGGGTACAGGTCGCGTTGCTTACCGTCTATGCAGTCCACCGTAAAATACACCCTGCCTTTGCTGTCAATTCCCATTACAGGATTCCACACGTCGCTTGGTTCAAGTCCATCTGGCAACTTTGCCGTGCGCCGCGTCATTCCTTTCAGTCTGTCTATCACCGCCTGTTCCAACCCGAATCTGCGGTGCTCAAACATTATCTTCTGCATATCTTGTTATCTGTTAATGTTTTATAAATATAAGGGACAGGAACGGCGCTGGCTGGGTCAAAGAAAAACAAAAACCCACTCGGGCCATTATCCGAGTTCTTACTCCCGCCCCTATTTCCTTACGAATACCAGATTTCTGGAATGTTAATGTCGCCTGTCATACCTGATTTTGTTTCTTTTGTCATAATATAGTTACTTTAAAATTAGTTTCAGTGCGAAAAGTGCATTGCCTGGATCGCCGACGCGCACCACTTCGTTGTACACTTGTTCAAGACTCCGTGGATTTACATCCTTGAATTTATTCATCTCTGTCACGGTCAGTTTGTGGCCTGCTACCAGTGCTATTTTGAACAGCATCGCCGTGCGTGATAAGCCGTTGCCAGCAAATGGAGATTTACCCCCCCCCATTTTTGCAGCTTTACTTATTTTTACTCCCATGTTTTTGGTTTTGAATTAGTCCAGGATAATAATCTCTTCCTCACTGCGACGGGTGATGTAGGCAAAGACCTCATCGCGGTAAACCTCACGCTGTTTGACGATACGTCCTTTGCTCTTGGCATATCCTTCGCACCACTCTCGGTCAAGCGTCCATGATATGCCGGGGTCCAGCATCGGGTAGCGCACAGCATCGTAGGCCCGCCAGACGGTAATCGGAAACTCCATCTTGTCGAGCGCTTCTGCATCCTCTGGTGTCATAAACCATGAGCGGCAGGGACGACCAGACTTCATCAGTGTTCGGAACTTCTGTGCCGTCTCAGTAGAACCAGCGGCTACCCACACCGTGCGCATCAACTCCCAATAGCGTGGGTTGCTCAGCAACTTTGCCTTGCGGAAGAACAAATCAAGTACACGCTGTTCTCCACCACCGTCGGTACCGCCTTCTGCTGCACGGATAATCTGCATGGCAATCTTTGAGTCGCGTGCCATCTGCTTGTCTGAAAGGCCCGTTGGTATGCGGCGTGTGAAATCCGTGCGACGGTTATCTTCCAGCGCATTCGGATTAAAGGTTCCAATGGAATATTTCGGTATCTCTATCATAATTCGTCTTATTTCATTTTCTCTAAGAACTCACTCACTTGCTCCATACAGTCCTCCAGTTTCTCGGCTCTTGCTTTCTTCTCGCGAACCAGGTTTAGGATGACATTGAGTTGCTTCAACAGGTCAGCGGTTACGGGAGTACGCATCCGCTCTTCAAGTTTCTGTCGCACCTCATGCAGCTTCTCCTCTGTATTGCGCTTTGCCTCTGATATACGGGCGTTCTGCGCTTCGAGGTTCTTAATGATTTGCTGCTGCTCCCTGATGATATCAAGGTCTGTAGTCTCACCGCTGGCAGAAGTATGGGTAACAATCTGTTCACAACGGAACCACTCAGGCAGGCCGTCTGGCATCTTGATCCGCACCGAGCGGGTAGGGAAGCATACATTTTGTACGCGACCCTTGATGCCCGTGTCGGTGGTAATACTGTCGTATGGGCGCCACACTTGCTGCAGGAATTGTTGTTCGGTCATAATGTATTAGTCCTGTACAGCAATAATGGTGATACCCAGCTCTTCGGCAATAGATTTCAGGTTGGCCTCGATACGGTGAGCATTGGTAGGCGTTCCGTCGTCGGTCAGCTCGTTCAGATGGTTCACTACCACCAGGCGCACGCCGTTGTCTTTTGCGAGGTTTGTCACGCGACGCTTCAGGTTGGCCAACGATAGGGCAGGGGTGTCGTCGATGTAGAGCGGAGCATCTATCAGCATAGGCAGTTTCTCGTCCAGCAGCAGCCACTCGTCCTCGCTCAGCGTGCCGTCGGTTATCTTCTGTAGGTCAATGCCAGTAATAATGGCAATGAGCCGATTGACCACCTGCTGGTTTGACTCTTCAAGTGAGAAATAGGCGGTAGGCTTCTTCTCGTCAACGGCACGGAATTTTACAGTATATAGCATCAGCGTGGTATTGTCGCCCACGGGTGGCTTGCCGTCTATTACTACGAGACAACCCTTGCGTCCTTCTGACTTGTTGCCTACAGGGTTCTTACTGCGTTCTGCCAACTGTCTGGCAGCTTCTTGAATCTTGTTCTGTTCCATAATTTTTCTTTTAATGTTTATCTATACTCCTTATTATTTTTTAATGTAGCCTTGATGTCACCGATGGTCTTCTTCAACCACAGCGTATAGGCTTGTGGTACCGGGTGTCCTACATTAAGGGCATGGCTGATGTATGGATCAAGCGGAAAGATTCCATCGTGCTCGTCGTGGATGCAGACGAAACAGACATCCTTTGTGTCCTTTTTATAAATGGCATAGTCAAACCAGTCGATGTACCAGCGAATCTTTCCGTCCTTTTGGGGGATAGGCACCACTACCGCCATGCCGTGACTCAGACGAGGCAGTTCGGCGACAGTACGCGGTTCGTCGCTGATTTCTCCATTCTTGTCGGATCTCATGTGCTTGTTCAGTACATCCGTCCATGTGGTAAACTCAGCCCTTGTCTCGAAGGGGCCGTTCGTATCTGGCTCGTCGCTGAGTTCTTCCTCGTAACGTTTCTTACCATTATAAACCTCAAAACCATCCGTCTTCTTACCTGCAATCAGACATGCCTCGTACTCCTGTATCTTCTTCAGCGCTTCATCGAAAGAACCACAGCGGGCATGTATGGTGCGATAGCTGACGGTATCTTCCTGCCATAGTTCCAGTCGGGCGGTATAAGCCTCGCTCTCGCCCTTCAGGTCGTTATAGTACAGGTCGAGCGAAGTATGTATCACACCGGGGAGGATGGCGCTCTTCAAGCGCTTCACCCTCGCCTCGATGGTCTCTACATCTGTTTGCATACCCTGCAACACGAATTTCTTCAATCCTCCCATAGCCGTACTCCTTTATCCAAAATCAACCATGTTCTTACGCTGCTGCTTGTTGAAGTCGTCGTGATACATCTGCCAGATGTCGCGGTAGTTATTGATGTCGTCCATCAGCTTGCCGTGCATCTGCTTGCTCACATTCTGCTGCTCCTTCAAGGCTGCCTTGTGATTATCCTCAGAGAGCATCTGGCGCAGGCAGAAGCCTACCATGCTACGTGTTCCCCAGCCACCGAAGCTGAAGTTACGCTCTGGACAGAGTACCGTATCGCCACAATAAGAGTACCAGATATCATCGGCTACGGTGTAGAAGTCCGTTGCGCCCTCACCAATGACCATCAGAATGTCGGGTGCATCCTTATAGACGGCTACACAATGGGCATTGCCTTTCCACGACTCTATCTTCACAAACATCATCTGGTCGAGCAAGCCCTGGTCGCGCAACAGGTCTATCAGAGCATCGTTCTGTGAGTCAGCCTTGCCGCGCTCGTCGAAGTCCAGCTTAATCTGCGTACCGTCCTTGCCGCCATAGAGCCACGTCAGGTAGGCATGGAGAATCTTGTCGTTCCACTTTGGCAACAGCATCTTCACCTCTTCGGGTTCGGCATTGTCAAACACAATCCTTGTCAGGTCAAACTCCACATTGTTTGCCCACTCGTTCAGATAAGGCTCTGGAGAAAGACGCACCTGCCATGTGTCCTTACCCAGCAAATCGTCGGCGTGAGGACCGAAATTCTTCTTGTAGCTTTCGGCCAGCTGACTGCTTATTTGTGCGAACATAGGGCCAAGCAGGTCAAAGCGTGCCTCGAAGGTGTCGATACGTTCCTCCAGTGTCTGCTCGTGCTCAGGCTCCTGCTGCTGTTCGGCCTCCTTTTCGTCCTGCGACTTCTGGTAGGCTGCCAGCATCTGTTCTCTGGCCTTCATGTCCTGCTCGGCCATTTCCAAACGGATGGTGTCCGACAGCTTGCGTGAGGGTTTCTCTCCGGGTTTCAGGTCGCCCAACTTGTATTTCTTAAAGATTTCTTGGGTGATACCTTTCACCCTGTACTGCTTGGCAAGGAAAGAGAAATTCTTTAGGATCTTGCCGTTCTTGTGATAGTAGTCCACGACCGCACAGAGGTATTCGTGGAAGTTCTCCAATCTTTTTTCGTTCATATAAATCACTGCTTTAGGGGTTAAATTGCTTGATGTTTCAGTAGGCTTGGCAACTGGTGCTGCTTTTGCCACAGGTGTAGTGGTGGGGATTGTCGATGCTGTAGGCTGCTGTTCGTCAGTATCCGCAAGTGCAGCCTTGGCTTTCTCCAATGCTTCGCGGTTGGCGGCATCAGCTGCTATCTGACGCTGTTCCTTCTCACGGCGGGCATCCTCGGCTCTTTTCCTCAGACGCTCGGCCTCCTTCTGGCGACGCTCTTCTGCCTCACGCTCCTTGGCTTCTCGCTCTGCCTTTTCCTGCAGGCGGCGCTCCTCTTCTTCCTTGCGCTGCTGCTCAATAGCCTGAGCCTTTGCATCGGCGTTCTTCCACAGGTCGCTCCATCCGAAGGGGGCACCCTCCAGCTTGTTCTCCTTCACCATCCTGCGGGCTACAGGAGCACTTATCTTAGGACCCATAGGCACAGGTATAATCCTGCCGTCCTCATGCTTCCAGATATGGTGCTTACCCGCCCGCTCGAATTGGAATCCGTTGTCTTTCAACAGCCTCTCCCAGTCCTTTTTGTCGATGTCGTGTAGTCCTGCCATAATTACATTTTGTTTTGGTTAAATCTTATATCATAAAGTCAGGCACTCCCTGGTATGGAAACAGAGGGATGTCGTAAACTTTCTCTGAACCCTTCATCATGCGGTAGACGTTGATAATGTCCTGCCCTGAACGGAAACGCCGAAGATAGGAGTATCGCATCCATACAACAGGCATAGACATGTGATACAGCCGGTACGACTCGTCAGTAACGGCAATATTGTAAAGCTGTATCGACGGCCTGAGTTCCGAACCTGACTGCGAGGCGATGTATCCGATCTTATCCACCATCTCCTTCTCGCTGACACACTGCGGACGACCCCAGCAGACAGGGCAGAACTTTTCTTTGATATATTCCATGCCAAAGTGCTCAGCGACACGCTCTGCCTTACGGAGCAAGCGAGTGGAAGTAAAGTTCTCAATGTACTCGCCAAGCCAGGGATTACGCCTACAACAGCGCTCCTTCTCGTCCATACGATGCGAGGCTTGTGGCGACAAGTCGGCATAGAAGATGCGGTAGTCTGGCATGTAGTTACCGTAACCCAGCAGTTCCAGTGCATCGTTCACAGGCTGCATGGCTTCTGCCACGCGACCTTGCTCCATCAGCAAACGGAACTTAGCCGGCATCAGTCGCATTTCTGACGGCTTCTGCAGGAAAGCATACACGCCTCGCTCTCTTCGTGCCATTCTTGCCATTGTCTTACGCTATTTGTAGGTTTGTGACTTGTTTATCAGTTCCAGCCTTGTGCCGCTCTTGGTGGAGCGGCTGGTGGCTGTCCCTGACTTATGGTTTATTTCTGGTGAGATAACTGGACCGGACGAACCGCAAAACCGTCGAACCGATCGCCCGTGTACTGCGGGTACACACCATCAGAGAAGAAGAACAAGTTCCGAGCGTTGCGGGCAGAGTACCAAGACGATGACCAGTAGTAACCGATGGCACCGCGATTGTTCCACGTCGCCCCGTAGCCGCCGCCGGAAGCACGGAAGAAAATAACGTTACCGTTAATCTTAGAAGTAACCAGATAGCCGTTGACGCCATTGATGGTTTTACGCACCCAGTCGCAATTATCAAATAGCTCCTTAATCTGTTCTTCCGTAGGCATCTGCCAGGGTTCACCCATATTGACACGGGCTGCATCATGGGCCATATCAATGTTATCTTCCAGTTTGTAACCCGCTGTCTTTTCATAGGTATCGCTGTCAAAGCTATAGTCAAAGCCATCGTCATCATCGCCCCAGTCCATATTGTCACGGTTTGGATAATGCGGATCGGTATTGCCCCAAGAGAAGAAAGCACCGTAGTCTTCGGGGGATTTTGCACCCACATTACGGTCACACCATAGCGTGCCTGACGGAAGGCCCATATCTACGGCAATGGCTTCTTCACTGGATACTGCCGGAGCGGCTGAAGGTGTATCATTCTGCTCACCTTCGGTTAGGAACTTGTAGGCTTCACGGCAGAAGTCCACGCTTTTCTTTTCGTCAATAATGCCAAACTCTTTCAAGAGTTGCATCTTTAATTCCTGAGCTTTATCCATTGTTTTTACATTTTAAATTTGACAATTCTTTCATTGCTACCCAGACTTCATCTTGCTTGACATGGCATTTCCGTGCAATGTCTGCAACTGCTCTTTCTATATAGTCATTCATCTTCTTGAACGTTTACGTGACTGCTTCTGCTGACGGTTCTTTGCCTTGCGCTTCTTCTTGTTCACAGTGCTGGGAGGTGTATAGTTCGTACAACGACCGAATCTCTCGTAGTCCTCGCGTGACAGTCGTTTCATGCGCTCAACTGCTTCGGGATTGTCGTTATCGCGGATGTCACGAGGTTGTACTTTTGTGCCGTACTCCAGTACCTCGGCTTCCTCCTTGCTCAGATAGTCCACATAGTGACGCTCATGCTGACGGTCCATATAGGAGATCTGATAACCCGAGAGGTCAACCAGTCCACCTTTTTTGTCACACACCCGGCCAAGTATCTCCAGCAGGTGCCATCCGTCCATGTGGATAGCTTCCTCAATATGCTTTGGAAATCCGAAGTCAGAGCTGCTGTCATAGAGCGTCACCAGCCGCTTCTCGCCGTCAACGCCCCAGAAACCACCACCGTCACACAGACGCTGGCGTATCTCGTTCTGCGAGAGCAACGTGCGGTGCATGTCTACGTACCTGGCACGGAACCTGTACAGCTCACCTTCCTTCACAATGACGTACTTAGGTTCCAAATCACGCTGTACCTCCATCATTTCATCAAAGTCACGTTCATTATTACGCAACAGTTCTTTGAATCTTTCGTCAATGCCCTTTTCGGCATTCGCTCCCAGAATCTCGCGGAGCTGGTCATATCTTTGGTCTTGCATACTTTTTTTATTTAATTGTTTTGTATGGATTGCCGTCAATGTCAAGCGTCTTACTCAATATGCGCTCACTCTCTTCTTCTATATAGCATCTGCGCAATAAGGCACGGGTGCTCTCCTTCAGGTAGACTGTACGTCCTGCTGCCACGATCTTCTCCACCATTTCCTGAATGGCCATGCCGCTTCGCAATACGGAATAATAGTCTTTCTTCACACCAGAGCGAAGCCCGATCTTGTAATGGTTGCAGCAGTCAAGCGAAAGGTCTATAACCATCTTTGAGTGCGTCCAGTCGATGACCGGCTCAATACTGGCAAAAGTCTTGAATCCACGCTGATACAACAGCCTCATAGCCTCGATGCGGTCGTGGTTTGATGAAGCCTTGGGTTCCATATCGTCACGCCCTGTCAACGTAAAGCCAAACTCCACATAGTCCCTGGCTACAGTAGAGCCACACAGGTTTTTCATTCGGTCGTAGAGAATGAAATCCGCATTTTTGGTAAGCACCTTCACATGGATGTCATTACTGATGCAGAAGTTGATGGCAGAGAACGTCAGGTCTCTGGTCTCCGTCAGCATCGGGTCTGTTGAGAACGATAAGAATACACCATACTTTTTAAGCACTTCAATATGCTTCCGTGCCTCCTTGCAGAATATCTCAAGTGCCTTGTCTTCGTTGACAAGACATTTCTTCAGCACAGCAGTATTACCACCCAGTTCTGCCGATGGCGCACCACGTTTAAGGTAGCAGTATTCACACTCATGCGGGCATCCCTTGAAGAAGTTACAGCCTATACGGCCATACTCTCGTGCGGCACCTTTGGTTGTGTAGATACACTTACCCTTTATAGGTTTTAAGTCTGAAGTTGTATTTGACATAATTGTAGCTTTGTATTTGTCAATATTCGTATTCTATGAAAAGACACAGGCCCGGCGACGGCAGATGATTTCAGCGACAAAGGCATGAACAAAAGCAAGAACCATTGCCACACTCAGCAAGAGCAAGATCCTTCTCGGGAGGCGACGGCCTCTCCGTATGAGTGTCGTGCGGCAACGTCATTTTTTGTTTTGCGATAAGTAGATCTACCAAAAAGACCCGCGTCTACCACTTCCGCCACCCGTCCAAGACGGGGCAGGGCTCGAACCTGCAAACTTTTGCAACCTTCAAACGTTCTAACCAGCTGAACTACTTGCTTAGCACGCAAGGCGGGAATCGAACCCGCGACCTTCTGAACTGTCTTTTGATACTTGCCGATAGCCCGTAAATGTTGGCACGTGCTATAAACAAGACCACCCTCCGCTGTCGGTGCGCCGCAGTTTCGCAGGAAATCCATTCAGTCTGCGGCTACCTGTGTCTCAATAAGTCAAAGAAATCCAATGGACTATTTACCCAGTCCGTTCACCCACTCATAGATGTCACGCAACTCGTTCGGGATGATGATGCCCAGCCCAGCAATACGCTTGGCTTCTGCCAGCTTCCATGTCTCCATGTTTGCGCACAACTCCTGATGGCGGTTCTTCTGGTCCATAGACCAGGCATTGTATTCGTCCTGCATCTTGCTCAGCTTGCTCTGCTCTTCCACGAGATATGCCGACAACTTATCCTGCAACACACTCATTTCACGCGAGAAGTCTGCAGATGCCTTCTGAAACTCTGCTGCCTTAGCCTGCTTGTCGGCCTCGATGGTACGGTCACGCTCGGCCAGCATACCGTTCAACTCTGCCTGTAGGGCACGATGCTCTGCAGCCAGACGGAAGAACATACCATCAACATACTCCTGCGTCACTGTGGGCTCAAACTGGTATAGGAGCATGTTCTGTCCCTCGCCATGTGTTCCGACGGGATGCGACAGCACCTCACGCAGCGACTTACGCTCCTTGTCGAGTTTTCCATCCTCATGGATGAACTTGCCAATCACGGCGGCTTTGGCTTCCAACAACAACATGCGGTTACGATCCTTTACACTCAGTCCGGCCATATAGTCATCGACTGTCATCGGCTCCTGCTTCTTCACCGCATCGGGCATCTTCAGTCCGAACTTCTTGCAGAACAATTCCAATGGGGCAACCGGTATGCCAATGATACGCTTATGCTCCACATCAGGAAACTCACCGTTGATGTCTGGCTTGGTATAACCCTTCTCCTTCATCCAGTCCACGATGTTCGTGTCTGCCTTTGGCACTTCAACACCGCCTAACACCGTCTTGCAATACCCTGCCAGCGTCATGTTCTTCACCTCTGCCAACAGTCGCTCACGGGCCTTGATGGCTTCACGCAGCCAGGCTATCAGCGCATGGGCCTCGCCGATGGTTTTCAGCTTGTCATATGTGCCGTCAAGCTGCTCAGCCGTGTTGCCGACCTTGCTCTGCTTGGCGCCTGCACCGCTGCTCAATAGGCTCACCGTAGTACCATAGAAACTCACACCTGCCAGTTCGTCCATCAGGTGTCTCACACTCTCTTTCGCCATGTTCGCCGCATGGTTGGCACTGGTGCTGGTCATGCCAGCGTCGCCAAAGTAAATGTAATCTGCTTTCATACCTTATCAGTTCTTATTTTTGATTTTACTATTCATCCTCTCAATCTCCCGAGCTTCCTTAGTCATTGTATTCAGAATGTCTAACACAAAGGGAAGGTTGCTGTCATACACCTGCTGCTGTTCTGCATAACCGGCATACTTCATAATGGTGTTGATGGTGCCCACCTCTCCGGTCAGCGCATCACGTAAGGGGTCTTTCTTGCCCGAGTCATCAAAGAGTTCAGGATACGACTTCGCATAGTAGCTCAGCGCCGTCTGATATACTTGGAAGCAGATATGGAACAGGATGATGGCGTCCTCCTGTTCCAAACGCTTCTGCCAATACTTCACCTGTCCTTCTGCCTGGTCTGCATCGTACTCATAGACATAGTGCGGACGTATCTTGATGGTCTTGCCGTTGCTATCAAGCAAGGACCGCGATCGGGGAACAAGGCAATGTGCCATGAATTGCGCCTGCAGCATCTTGGCCTGCTCTTCGCTGACATCCTCTTGAAAGAGTTGTGGAGCTATGGATTGTAACGAGCGATACTGCTGCCAAGTGATATTGTTGCAGGCCACCTGCGGCAGAGCATAATAATGACCACCTGTCTTCAAGGTATCTTGCGGCAGAATCATGGCGTCTTTCCATTCAGGACAGACATAACCGCTGACACCCTCCCGGTGTTCCCTGATGATATTACCATCATCGTCCGTCTCCTCTTTATCACCAGTATCACCATAAGGGAAATCAAACCAAGGCAGTGCTACCTTTGCCAGATGTGCCGCCTCGCGGGCTGTCACCGTCCACAGGCATCCGTCTGTATCACGAAGCCTGTACAACGTCTCTCCCGAATTGGTACGGATCGTGGTACTGTCTACCTCGTCAAGATGGCATAGTGTAAGCAATGCAGCCACCCGTGCAACATCAGCGTTGCCACCGTAGCGCATCTTTACACTCCAGCACTGGCACAGCTGCTGCCATGTCAGTTCGCTCCAAGAGTGTGGGAGAGAGGGTAGAACTGGGGTTGCCATCATCTTTATATCTTATAGTGAATATTACGCTTTATCTTCCAGCAGCCCTTCTATAGTTCTTTCCGACTTCAGATAGAAACTGTCAGTCCATATCTCATTGTCAGCGCGGAACTCTGCAAATACCGGGATGCCCAATATCTCTGCCAAGTGAAGTTCCATCTGTACACCATGCGAATCTTTGCATGCGTCGATATCACCGATAAGGTACACGCCGTGCAGTATGCCTGTCTCTTGTGCCACTTTCATCCGCTCCAAACAAGCCAGAATATAGTCCGCACGTGTTGGCTCCTGCCTGAAGGCTTCCTCCACATCACGCGCAATGTCAACCGGGTTCATTACTGAAAAGCCCATCCGGCGCAACTTCGCCTCGGCCTCCAGAAATTCCTTCTGCCATCCAGTCCTCGGCTGGCTCGTAGTCGGGTCGCTGATAGGCCCGCTGATGTATATAGTATTGTTCATCATTCGTTTCCTTTTGTTAAGCGTTCAACCATTTCAGTGCCTGCCAGGTGTTCCAACTTGAGCGCAAGGCATCGTAGAGTGCGTCGTGAGCCTCGCTTCCTGCAGAATAGCGTTCTGGCAGGGGATCAAACATCTTGTAAACATCGTAGCTGCCTGCAAGTATCTGCTCGGGCAGTATGATGCCGTTAGCACGTGTACTCTTTCCGTTCAGACTGCGACTGGCCTCTATCAGTGCAGCTTCCAGTATCACCGTGCGGCAATCCCTGAACGACGTGTGCGGTATGTTCTCTTCAAGTTTCACGCCATACTTACGACACAGGTTCCTCAGTATCGCAATGTCAAAGTCCATGCCCTGACACCATACAAAGATGCTTGTCAGCGCATGCTTCTCTTTGAGTTCGCGGATGTAGTTCAGCATGCCAATCAACACGTCGTCAACAGCTTTCGGTTCTCCCTTCGTCACCGCCTCCTTTGCCTTTAGGTTTCTCTCTGACCACCACTTGATAGTCTCTGGGTCAAAGTCAAAGCCATCCACCACGCATGTCCTCAGATCCACGCAACCTTCATATATATCCATATCGTCAAACGAGAATGGGTCTGCATCGTTGTCTCTCAGCCAAGGCACCATTGCAACCTGCATCACAGCCGCGTTGGCTGTCATGGCGCAGGTCTCAAAGTCTATTGTAATATCCAGATGTTTCATATCGTCTCTATCCTTTATTTTCAGTTTTCTTCATCTTTGACTCTATGCGGTCAACCTTACGACGGTAGGTGGCGCAGCGCTCAAGCAGGTACTTGTATATGCGCTCTGACTCGTCGTTCCATAGGTCTTCCTTGTAGCGTGCCATCCCGTACTGCTCCTTGATTGCCATATCCTGCACAGTCTTCTTTGCAGCCTTCAGTTCTGGGAAGTTGTTCATCTCAATGCCGATGTTGTTACGGTTCAGCAGCTTATTGATATCGAAGAATATGTTGTCCGTCATGTCAAGCAACAGCGACAGTCCGGCCATCAGTTCCTGGAAGTGTTCATATTCGGCACGGTCTTTCTTCAGGAGCAGGTCGCTGAGGTCTTTCACGCTCTTGCGCTTTTCCATTTCCAGCATCCACAGGCGGTTGGTCTCCACGTTTACCATGTGCTTCATCTTCGTCTTCACAAGGTTGATCTTCACGAAGTCACGCCTGAAGTCAAGCCCGTCAAGCTCTTGTTTCAGCTTGCGGTACTCGCGGTTGCCGTTCTGCAGGTTTGCTTCTGCCTGCTGTCGTATGGCCTCGCTGTCGATGCCGTATTCGATGGACTCCACGTCCTGACCTGACTCTTTATTTATCATAATTATTATTTGTTATTTTTCTTCGACTTCTTTTTTGGCAACATTTTCACGCATCTTGCGGCGTATCTCACGGTCTTCTTCCCGGCGGCGGCGCTCTTCCATGATGTGATCATAAAACTCGCTGTGACACTCCAACTGCTTTTTGCTGATGGCTTGCAGTTCCTTGGCGGCTTCCTGCTGTTCTGGTGTCAGCTCTGCGTCAATGGGCTTGTCGGCCAGGCAATTCGTCAGCAGCCGTGTAATGGAGGCTGTGCGTTGAGCCATACGTTCAGCCCAGCTGCGAACATGCTCTATCTCTTTCTTGCAAGCACGGAAGTATGCTTTCCTTGCAGCCTCCTGCGAAGGACCTCTGTATATCCACACGACCTTGCCAGTCAGACAGGAACGGAGGATGACGGTAACAGAACGACGTTTCTTCATAATGCCTTAGTCCTCACTTTTCGATTGTGTCTCCGGGTCGATGTCGCTGGCGCCCTGCACGTAGTCCATATCTCCAACGTGCGCTTCGTCAAAAAAGTGGCGTGGCACCCTGGATTTGCGATAGAAGTAATATACCCTTGGGTATGGTGCTTTCTTCACCAACTCCCTTGGCAGACGGTTGCCGTCAGAGTCGGTGGCGATGCTATAGCCGTCACTGGCCTTTGGATGCTGCCATGCAGCGCAGCGACGGAAGCCGTTTTCGCGGTCAGTCGGTGTTGACAATACAACAGGCGGGTCAACCACATAGATACTCGTCCTGATGTAATCGTCCATATTGTCACGAATGCGCTTGTATGCACTCTTGATAGTCTTCTCGCCTACGGTGATGCCACAGTAGTCAAGCAATGAGATAGCGAGTTCACGCTGGGCGATAGGCTCTCCAATGTGACGCTTATCCAAAAGGAAACCTGCTATCCAACGGGTAAACTGCTCGTCCTTCGATGCTGCCAGAGCCTGACGCAACAACGCACGGCTGTCACGTGGCGGTCTGATAGTCTCGTCAGGGAATTGGAAGAACAACTGCACACATCCCAGCAGGAAATTACGGGCCTCGTTGAGCAATGCAGGTGGCAGATTGCGTGCTACCTCCTTAATGCCGTACTCCTTACGGAAGTCATCTGCAGGCGTATGTGCCGGACGGCTGCCGTCCATGCTTCTCGGATGATACCAGTCAGAGACCAGCACCTGATAGGTACGGCGTGAGGTTGAATCTGAACTGAGATCCAACTGTTCGTTGGATGCCACGACAAACTTCGGCAGGTCATCGCCTTCGAGCACGACACTACTACGATACAGGCCGCGCGAGGTCAGCGACAACGTATAGTTATAGAGCGTCTTGGGCGAAAAGCCTTGTGGCAGTTCGTCAATGGCGACAATGTTCTGCAGACCAGGCACAATCTTATCCAGTTCCTGTGTCAGCGTGATGTTACCACCCTCCAAAGCCTTGCCGTCAACTTTCAGCACACGGCGCATCAGTCCTAAGAGTTCGAGAATGGCTGTCTTACCAGTACCGCCACTTGCCAGGTCCTCGCGGCGTGTGCCGTTATCGGTTATATGAAGGAACTGCTGCCTGTTGGCTGAACGGTGGCGCACCAATGCCGATCCGATGGCATGTAACATGGCAATGAAGTACATATCCTGCACCTGCTTCTCCGTCTTGCTCAACTCCGTATTGTCCGACTCCTTTTCCCAGAAGATGCGGGATGTGTTGTAGAGGAAACGGAAGTGCATCGGCATTTCATCAAGCGGCTTATCCATAATGAGGCGGTACTTCCAAAGCGAAGCCCACGAATCCCAGCGCATGTTCTCCTGTGCGCGCTCGTCGGATGTCTGTGCCGTCCGCATGATTTCCTCGTGCTTCTCCAATTCAGGGGCATACATCGGATTAAGCACCACACGCCACGCCTGCTTCTGCATCGTAAACGTGCCGTTAAGTATCGCCTCTGTATTGGTCCACCACTTCATGCGACTGTATGGCACCAGTTCCATACCGTCTTTCGTTACCTTTACAGCGGTGTTGTCAAAGAAGAAATGATCGAAGTCCTCACCATAGCTTTTCTCGTCGAAGTCCATTGTCTCGATGCTCTCCAACGTGCCCTGTTCCAACTTGGCCGAACAGATGGCACGACTGAGCGCACCCTTCTCATCGTTAAATTCCTTGTGCGCACGCAGCCATTCAGCCATCAGGTCTCGGGCCTGTGCCACAAGTTTGTTGCTTCCCTTCTCACCGGGGAACGCCTCGGTGTATGTATTGTCATTGCCCATGATGAAGAAGCGCGAGAACGATGTCTTGCCCTGCTGCATCACGCGGCGCACCATGCCTCTTGCTCTGAGGAATACGGGCGTGTTTCTTAGGTCGAACTTATACCTTGCACGGCCCGTGCCGTCGGCATCCTTACGCTCACTCTCCCACTGCCAGAACTGACAGGTGGGCGTGTCAAACAGCGCATTATCGAACCACTCAACGGGGTCGTCGTGCTGTACCTCTGCAGGCATCCTGCCCTCTACCTCCTGAAAGCGCGTCACAAAGTCCGTCACATCCTTCAGGTGCTTGCCCTCCTTGCCAATGGCTATCTCCGTCAGTTCCTTGGGGAGTCTGAGCCAATGAATGTTCGGACTGTTCAGGGCTATCGCCTGGCTGGCAGCCAGTCCCGTCGCATCTTCATCGTAGCAGACGTAAAGACCGCCATCTATGGTGATGCCCTGCAACTTCCTCAGAAAAGCCCTGAGCCATCGGTTCGGCCTGACATTGCCGCCCTTATGGTCGAAACCGGCCTGCTCGCTGTGAAGCCATACGACGTGCGCATTGCTATGAGCATAAACGGCTATCGCATCCCTTGGACCAGAGCATAGCACGACACGGTGGAACTTCACCTTACCTGTCGGCTTGCCGTCCTTGTCAGTCATAGCATCGTACTTATGGCGGTCGTCCTGCTGTGGCACGCATCCTTCCAGCGCTTCGGTCAGCGCAGCGTCTGCATACCACTGGTGGTCCAGGTCGGCATCCTCCTTCACATCCCACCACGTCCACTTCGTACTGCCATAACCGGCTTTCGGCTCGTATTTCTTGATTCCCCAACGATAGCGGAAGATAAACATCGGGTAGTTCTTTGTGGCATTCACCACCAGAACCACTGCCCCACCCTGCTTCGGTGTATCGCGCTTGCAGAAACGTTTGATGGGTGTCACGCCAAACACGCGCCCAACCTCTTCGCCCCATGCGGCTATGGTACGGGTCTCTGCCTTTTGCGGACCACGATAAAAGTCCTTGCCGAACGAGCAACGATACAACGGTTCGCCACTGTCGGGATCAAACTGTGTCAGCAGGTCGCCCATGCGCACCTCTGCCGTTGTTCCCGTCGCGTCGGCGGGTATGTCGGTCTTCTTCGCACGCCTTGTGGCCACCTCCACCTTCAAGCCCAGCGCGCGTAGTCCTTCCTCTGTCCACTCGCCAGTCTCAAAGATGGGCTGGTCGCCCGTCCAGTCCTGGTATTGCGGTTCATCACGCTTGAACTCGTCCCAGCCAACTACTTTTATGCGGAGGTTATCGCGCCACGGCTTGTCGCCCTCTTCAGGCTCCAACTCCACGCTGCAACGGGTCAGCAATTCGTGAATCACCTGATTCAGCACCCCGTTTGATAACTGTCCGGCAGGCTCTCCCATGAGCCGTGCAGCCAACTGTATGGCCCCGTACCCCTCCTGCTTGCAGGCGAAGCACTTAAAGCCTAAGTCGGCGGCACCGTCACGCAACTGCTTATCCACCACCAGCGATGGATGGTGGTCGTCATGCCAAGGACAGATATACGATGCCGTTGCGCCGTTTCTCGCCTCGCGCACCGGTACATATCCCCATCCTCGCATCACTTCCACGAGAGGAATGCCATTCAATATCTTCAGGTTAGCGTCGTTCACTGATCACTGTTTCTACAACAACTCATTTTTCAGCGGCTCTAAAAGCGCACGGTACAGCACGCGCTTTTCTTCTGGGATATCCTGCTCGTCGATAGCCGCCAGCAGCATGTACGAAACAGGTATGCCAAACGCACGACACAACTTCTCGATGGTCGCCTTTGGCGGTATCGTCTTGCCGAGTTCCCATGAACTGATAGCGTTGATGCTCATGCCGACGCTATCGGCAAGCTGCTCCTGGGTCATGCCGCGCTTGGTGCGAAGTTCCTTGATTGCCTGTCCTATATCCATTGCTTTCCTCCTCCTATCTTCTTTCGGTCAGTTTGTCGATGATGACACCGATTTCGTAGGGAACATTCTTGTTGGAACGGATGAAGTCCACCAGCTTATTGTACTCGTCCAATCGCTTCTGGTAGTCGCCTTTCATCCGCTCCATACGCTCACGGAAGTCGTTGCCCTGCTGTTTCAGTTCTTCGTCCTTCTCGTTGATACGTTCACGCAGGTTTTCAATCAACTTCTCGCAACTCTCAACCTGACTACTCAGATCTTCCGACGTCTTCACCACCTCGTTCCACTTGTCGAGCGCAGAGTACAACTGGTCCTGCATGGCCGTCATATTCTCTGCAGACTTCTCCAGCTTTTCCTTCGTCTCTTCCAACTCCTCACGGTAGGGATCGCGACTACAAAAAGCCTTCACCAGGTTCTTCAGATAACGTTTAATGCGTAGTGATAATTTCTCTTTATTTTCGTTCATATTTCACGAAATTGTTGTAACTTTGCGGCAAAGGTACAACTTTTCTGTGAAATAACAAACAGAATTGGTGAAAAATTATCCAAAAGTGAATGTTAAAATTTTAAAGCAAGCATGACAAATGGTATGGACAGATGGAAATTCAACACGACGCTATTCAGCAGTCTATCAGATGTTTTAGACATCACAGGCACGGAAATTGCCCGCCGTTGCGGACTAAGACAGCAGGTACTAAGCCGATATACGACAAACGAAATTGTTGTATCGGTGCAAATACTGATAAAATTGTGCAACTCTTTGCGTATGCCAGTATATTATTTTGTGGCAGAGAACAACAATTTCGTCATCCCTAATCGTGAAGACGCTACTATCCCACTCGACTACTGGCATCCTATCGAGTGGAACACACAAGCTGTTGAGCAGACTTTCGGCGACGGCGAAGGGCGCATCTACTGGAAAGATGTGGCCGTGGCTATGGAAGCCAGCTCACAGAAACCACACGAGCGTTTCACCCTGCGCCGACGTTTTAAGGTAACGGACTTTCTTCATACTTGCAGCTACTTCAACATCTCTCCGTTTAAGTTTCTCATTGACGAGAACCGAGAGTGCAGCAAGGGCAAAGGGCGCAAACCTGCCGTGCCTGTCGCGCCACAAGCGGGCAACAACGAAGCCGTCCGCGCAGAGGTTGCTGCCCTGACAAAAAGGCTCAACGGACTGAACGCTACCGTCGCAGACATCACAGCCAAATACAAGGATCTGCTTCAACGGCACAATGCTTTGCTTGAAAGGCACAACCGCATGGAAGTACAGTTCAATCAGTATTTCGGCACCACTGATGGCATGGCTACAGAGCCGGGGCCAGACAAGATTTAAAACGCGCAAGGACCATTGCAGCCCTCGCGCGTATATATTATATATGTGTGCGTCGTATCATTTTCGTGAGGTTACGAAAATGGTCACACTTCCTCTACCACCAGTCCACGTTTGTGGGCTTTGTCATAGTATTGCTTCTTCACCTCTTCCGTCGGAAACCAGGCCAATGTGCGCTGCTCCCTGCCGTCTGGTGCTCGTAGCACAAGCCGGTACACGTTGGCTACAGGATGCCACAGATTCTTTATCCAGTCATAAATGCGCTGTTGCACCTCTTCCGGCACGTACTCCAGTGTCAGATCGAAGCTATCATCAAACTCAGTAGCACTTGCATCGTTGCAGAGCACCAGCACTGGGTGTTCCTCCCATTCGGGGTTGTAACTGATGCAGTATGCCTTCTGTCTGATGGGTTTGCCGTCAGCCGGACACATGCTGTCGAACTCCATGCCCTCCAACTCTGGCAGTCCGTCATCGAAGAGGTCGTAAAGGTCGATGCTCACACCCTGATTTTTGTCTATCTCATGCACCCAAAGCATCCCTTGTCTCCCAAAGCCACAGTCTTCCTCACACTCAGGCGGTGCAAATTCGCCCTTCTGATACGCCGCATGTATCGCAGCCATCAGGGCCGTCAGTTGTTTTGATGTCTCGTTCATTGCCGTTCGGCTTTACAGTTTCTCACACAATGTATTCATCTTGGTCCAGAGGTTATGCAAGTCCTGCCAGAACTCAGGCACTTTCGTTTCTTCTCCGTTACGGTTATACTCTTTGAGCATAGCGTCACGCAGTTCATGGGTGGCAGAGAAAAATTCATGCCGAAGTTCCTTCCAAGTCATCTTCCTGGGACTCAGTATCGCTTTGAGCTTATCCGTCGCCTCTTTCAGAGTGTCACCATACACAGAAGGGTTCACGTCGCCGTCGGCGTTGATTTCCTCGGCGGCAGCATACTTGAACTCATAGCCTTCACAATCCTTGTAATACGCCTTGGCGTCTGCCATAGAGTCAAACTCGCCGATGGGCTCGCCATTCTCGAACACGGCCACGTTTCTTACGATGGTGTAGCCTTTGTACTTAATCACATTCTTCATTTCCGTATCGTTTAGGGGTTAATACACAAACTCGTTCACATGTCTTCCGACAAGTCCACTCTCAAAGTGAACGTATCTGTTGCCGTTTTCACGTCCGCAGTTCCAGTGGAAGGCAGCGCGATCTATGCCGGAAAGAAATTGTTTACGACCAAGAATCTTGATGGCTTCATCGCGGGTAATCTTGCGGTCTGGCTTCGACTTGTAGCATTGTGTAAACTCGCATACATTTGCCTCAAGTTCTATCTGGTCCAAATCTTCCTCGCTATTACCCCAGTCCAACAGGATTTTCTTATCATCGGCGGTCAGATGGAACTCACGCGGAGCGTTCTTCTGTGCTTCCCACTGCTCAATTTCCTTCTGCTCTCGGATGATATTATCGAGGTTCTGATAATAACGGATTCTCTTGCCGTCATATTCGAGGTGTGGATCAGGGTCGTCAAACTGCAAGTGCATCTTAAACTTATTCTTGTCAAGCCGGGCTTCATAGCGGTCGATGACGGTCTGAAAGATATGACGCACTATCATCATCTGCACATCGTCCTTGTTACCCCAATGGGCAAAATGATTTATAGCTTTTTTAACCGCATCCTCACTGACTGTCACATCTAACTCAACCTGGAGTTTGTCGATGACCTTTTCATTCACACCAAGGCACTCTAATACAAGTGCAGAAAATTCTTGCTTTGCCATAGTCGTATGTTGTTTAGTGATTCCCTTCTACTTCGATTACTTCGTGGTTGATGCCGATAAAGGTCAGCCACTCGCTTGCTCGTTTTGCTTCCGCATCGTCCAACTTCAGGCATAGCGCCTTGTCTTCGATGAACCGCGTCGGGCGAAGCCTGTAAAGGTACTCCGTGCAGTTCTTCCGGTTGTTCCAGATTTTAATTGTCTTTACCATTGCATGTGCGTCCTCTACATCGTCGGGAGTGACGTTAGTCATGTCGATAAGCGTATAGTGGGTGACTTTCGCTTCGCCACCTACTTCCTGAGTGCGGTGCGCCATGAAGATGACCATGTTCTTGCCGTGCTTCTTGGAGTACACAGTGTCGCCACCGTGATACTCCTTCGTTTTCTCCACAACAACAATCTCCACATCGTCAGCCACATGGCAGTCAGGTTCCAGATAGTAATTGTTGGTGGTGGTATGCCACTCACCGTCAATCTTCGTATAATATCTGCCGCTTTCTTCGCAGAAGTAATAGTCACGTCCGCGATATGCAGACAGGTCTTTGTCGAGTTTAACTTTGATTGTTCTCATTGCCGTTTCGTTTTAAAGTAATCGAGTATTCAGTTTCGTATAGTCACGAAAGAGTTCTTCAAGTTGGTCGCAATAGATGCCCTTATATTCTTTAAGCGTCTGCACCATCTTGTCGGGGTCTGACTGTTGTTTGATTTTTCGTTCAGCAGTCACAGGATCCATGCCCCTGCCAATGTATTTTGCCAGCAGAGAGTATGGGTTGGGCGGGTTTCTTACATACAGAAACGTCATGGTGTATGTGTCATCGCCACGAAGGACGATACTCACCATGTTCGCCTTGCTACCGTTCCGTCCAATCCTGAAACGCAGGCCGTTGTTAATGGCCACAAGGCATCTTGCACCCGTCATAGTCACAAAACGCCTACCTCCAAGTTGTTGTAGAATGATACTTGCTATTTGCTGGTTCTCTGTCATTGCCGTTTCGTTTTAAAGTTACTGACTTCATCCTTTCAGCCAGCAGAGGACCAAAAGGATGACGATAAACCACATTTCCATGTCTTGTTGCTTCTTGTTTTTAAGTTTAGTGAGTTTGCAGATATTGATATAATTCTCCGGCGGTCTTATAGCAGCCGTCGAGTTGTGGGCGACGCTTGCCTTTCGACTGGCGGTAATACTGGCACGTGCCAGTCTTGCCGTTGATGACGTAGATGACCTGCTGCAGGTTATGTACGGTGCGCAAGTGAATAGCGATGCCATAACGACGGCACAGATCCACCACGTCCTCACCGCTGATACTCTCGCCTTGCTTGAACTTCTCGGCTTCCTGGGTCAGTCGCTCCTGCTCCTTCTGCTCGGCTTCAGCCTTCTTGCGGGCTTCTTCCTCAGCAGCCTTGCGGCGTTCCTCCTTGCGCTCCTGCTCACGGTGTTCACGCTCGGCCATAGCTTGACGGCGTAGCTCTTGTATGACGGGTAAGTATGGCGACTGCACTTCCTCGTAGGCTTTGATAACAGAGGCCATAATCCACGCATCACCTGAAAGCAGCACCGTATCATAGTCCAGGAACAAAGCGAGTCTTTGCAGCATATTGTCACGATCCTTCTTCGCGCCCTCCATGCTCTCTTCGTTCCATTTTGCTTCTCGGTTGCGATATTCCTCACTGGCGTTAGGATTGCGCTCCAGAAAGTCCTTCATCCATTTCTCGCCTTGAGCCTTGATATCTTCGTCAGTCTTCACCATACGCTCTACCAGTTGGTCGCTTATACTGTCAACCATTGTCGCCACCTTGTCGCTCAGTTGTACGTAGAGGTGGTAATGCGTATAGATACGATAGCCGTAATCTTCCTCTTCTCGCTCAAACCACAAGGGCGTTTTCACTCCCTCGTTACTCACATTGGGCAATAGTTCGCTAATGTCTGTCAGTTCGATATTGCGTCTCTTTGGCGTATTGCCGTCGCTGCCAATGTAATGGCACCAGAATTTCTTTGTCATAGTCGTAAAGTTATAGGGTTACACTTATGCTGCTTGTTCCCAGTGTCCCTCGTTATTGATGCGGACGGGAACGGTATAGGCTGTTTGGGTTACGCTATCGTAATTCTTGTTCAGACATTCGGCTGCTCTATCTGCCGATACTCTCGATGCGTATTTCTTGGCAGAGTCGAGGTAGCTGGTTCGCCACATGTGGCGCGAAGATAACTTGTGGATATACTGACTACCAAACTGCACCACAAAGCCAACAGTCTTAGGCTCCTGCGGTTTCTTCTCTGCCCGCTTTCGGTGCTTATCCCACAGATATTCCGTCCATCTGCAGAAACTCACTGTCACATGACAGCCAGGGATTGTCAACCCTTCGTACACCGTCATCAACTCCTCTTCGCTCTTCACGTTGCAGCGTTCGTAGTTGGGATAGCCAGTACACCATGTCAGTTTCAGTTCCTCACACTCGTCGAAGGTAACAGCCTGTTCAAAACCTTTCAGGAAGAAGTTGCGGAACTGTTGTGCCGACGTGTTATTGCAATGACCATTGCCGCTGATGGCGATGCCAGAGTAATAGCCGAAATGCTTTTCTATCTCCTGCTCAGTATATACACCCTCTTTGTTCTCATAGGAGGCATAAGGTTTACCGACACGCTCTTTTTCCTTGTCGATGACGCTCTCTACATCACGCATGATTTCATCACGAGTACGAGCCAGAGACTTACTACCATTGCCAAACATACACTGGTGCCAACTGCGCTCACGGCGCTCACGTCCTTTCCAAGTAATTTCTGTGCAATTATTACTTCCGCTCTCAATAAGTGGGATATACCGTCCATCACTCATTTTGACAAACATACTGCGATAAAGAATTGTGTAACTCATAATCTCGTTGTTTTAGTTCTTGGCCTTATCTTTTCTCCACTCACAATAGACGTACTGCATCAGGCGCTCAGCCCATTTGCGGTCAAGTGTGCGGTAGAACTTCATCCATGCGGACATGGTGTCGTTGCCGCATACGTCCTCACAGAGGTGCAGGAACTTCGAGCAGAAGTGCTGGTAGAGGTAGTGTGTCTTCGAGCCACCAACCATCCAAAGTATCACCTCGTCGTAAGGCGGGTGATTGTAGCAGAAGCCTGCCCAACGGTCCATCATGTCGGTCGTCTGCTTTACATCATACGCTGTCGTAATCATAGTCGTATCGTTTAGTTGTTATACTTAAACAAGAAATTAAATTCCACCAGATCGTTACCTCGTCTACTGATAACGTATTGATTGTTGTTTGTGTCGTCGTTACCCTGCGTCATGTAGTCTTCTATTTGCTGAAGTACGGGCTTGTTGTTAAGCAACCTGTTCATAAAATGGACTTTCAAGTAGTTCTTGCCGTGAGTAAACCACAACATCATCGGGTGTCCCTTGTAGAAGCCCAGGTAAATATGTAGGTTGCCTTTCTGCTGATGAGCACATCCTTCCGGAAAGATATCGCACTCAATAATATTCTTCACCACGTTCTTCTCGTCCAGTGGTGCCGGCATACGTTTTGTCTTGCTCATAGTCGTATCGTTTTAGATGTTCAACAAAATATCGTCATCGTCGTAGTCTTCCCACCAGTCTTCCGGCAGGTCGTTTTCCTCGCCATACTCACCCAGCAACTCAATAACCTGGTCAGCATCCACGAGGGTAAAGGTAGGCACAAGGTGCTGCTTATAGCACTTGTTAATCTCAGCATGGAGAATAGCCAGATCGTCTTCGTCCATCTGCTCACGAACATAGTCGAGCGCTTTCTTCAATTCCTGTTTCATTGTATCTTACGTTTTATGCGGCCTTTCTAAGTTCCGACGCATCCGAGGTCTTACCCTCGGACTTGTCAGACTTCTTGCTACCGCCGTTCAGTTCCTCGTTGATCTTGCGGTCCAACTTTCCGAGTTCAGCCTTTAGATTGCGCAACTCGTCCTCCTTGGGCCATGCCTCACACTTGATAGACTTCAGCTGCTCCAGACGGGCGTTGTTCTCGTCCATCTTCGTCTGCCACTGCTCAATGAGTGTGGGGATATACATCAGAGCCTGCAGCGGATTCTCCGCCGACTGGCGTGCCGACACCTTTGTCAGACGGCCACCGTTATGGCTGTACTTCAACGTCGTGCCCTCTACAAAGAACAGGTTGTCGTACTCCATCTGACCCATCAGGTTAAAGCCTCTCTCGATAGACTTCACCACAACGGGGAAGCCGTAGATTTCACCGATGCGCAGGTGGATGTCGCAGGTCTTGGCCGTAGCGGCAATCTGCAACAGTCGCTCACCCAGAGCCTTTGCCTTGTCGTCGGCGGTCATAGGCTTGCCGTCCTTTGTCAGTTCAGGCATCGACCAACCGTCAATCGTCAGGTCGTTCACCACAAAGCCGTTCTCGTCGGGACGCTTGCGCTGCAGGAACTTGTCATAGTCACCCTGTGCCGAACGGATGTGGCGCTCGTGGCGCTCGTTGTCTTCCTCCAGGCTCTTCATCTTCTCCTGCTGGTCGCGCTGGTCACGCAAGAAGTTCTTGCGCTCACTCTCCAATCCAGCAATCTTCTTCTCCAGCTTGGCACGCTCCAATAGGTCGGTGTTACCCGAGAGAATAGCCATATACTCCGAGAAGTTCATGCCCTTCTCTTCCATCGAACCCTCGTCAAGGGTACGCTTTGCCAACTGTCCGCGCTTCAGCTGATTGATAAACGTCTGCTTGCAGTGCAGGAGGTTGAACTTATAGCTATCCAGACTGCGCTCAACGGCATAGATGATAATCTCCACCTTGTTGTCGTTGTACAACTTGGCAATCTCGTTACCCTTGCGGATAGCTCTGCCGTCGCGCTGCTCCAGGTCAGAGGGTCGCCACGGTGTATCCAGATGATGCACAGCCACCACACGCTGCTGGGCATTGACACCCGTGCCTAACATCTGGGTAGAACCAAACAGCACTCTCACCTTGCCTTCGTTCACCTCGTCAATCAGCTTCTGCTTCTTCGACTCACACTTCGCTTCCTGAATAAAGCGAATCTCGTCGGCAGGGATGCCGTACTCCTCAACCAGCTTACGCTTGATCTCGTCATACACATTCCACTTCTTCGGGTCGTAGGCCGAGAGGTCAGAGAATACCAACTGCGTTCCCTTCACGTCGTTGAACTTCTTGTAGTACTCACTCACCAGATAAGCACATCTTGAAGCCTTGCTCCGTGGGTGATCCTGATAGCCTGGGTCAATCAGTCGCATATCCAGCGACATCTTGCGGGCCATGTCCGTCGCATACAGCATCTTTGCCATCTGCTGCTTCTCCGTGGCTCCGTTAATACCTATCAGCGAGAAGTCGCCGGTCTTCGCAAACTCCATCAGCGTCTTGATAAAGTCCTCTTGGTCGGGCGTCGGCTTGATGTTCAGCAGTCGGGCGTGCTTCTCCGGACGCTCAATACCTACATCCTCTGCCGTGCGGAAGTCCGTTATCTCGTTATAGAACATAGCGAGTTCCGGAACTTTGATGAAGTAACGGAAACGTTCCTTCAACACAATCTGGTTGGTAATCGAGAACTCAAATTCCTGACTCTTCTTCGTGAAGATAGCCGCCCAGGCATCAAAGCAGGTGATGTTCTGCTTGGCCATTGCCTTCGGACGCAGATACTTGAACAGCGAATACAATTCCGTCAAACTATTCGTGACGGTGGTACCTGAGAGGAACGTGGCACCGAGGTCCTTACCTGTACGCTTCTGTATCGTGCGGATAGCCATCAGCAGGTTAAAGGCACGCTTCGAGCCCTCCGAGTTACCCAGACCTGCCACACGGTCGTGACGGGTGGAGAACTGCAGGTTCTTGAACATGTGGCTTTCATCTACAAAGATATGGTCTATACCCATCAGATTGAAGTCAACCACGTCGTCCTTCGTATCACCGATAGCGTCCAGAAGTCCGTCAATCTTCGCCTCCAGGTTACGCTTTCTGCGCTCCAAACCCTTCTGTATGCGGCTACGGTTGCCCCAGTCCCAGCCTTCCATAGCGTTCATCGCATCTTCCAGCTGCTGCACTTCGTCCTGCATCACTTCCAGTTCGATGTCCTGACTCTGAGGAATACGACTGAACTGGTCGTGCGACATAATCACACAGTCCCAGTCGTTGTTCTTCATCTTGTTGAAGAAGTCCACACGCTCCTTGGCCGAGTAGTCCTTGGCACCGGCATACAGCACCTTGGCCTGCGGATAGGCGGTGCGATACGTTTCTGCAATGGCACTCACGTTTGCCTTCAAGCCAATAATCATCGGCTTGTGAACCAATCCTAAGCGCTTCATCTCATGTGCTGCCATACACATGATCAGCGTCTTGCCGCTACCTACTTCGTGGTCGCAAATGCCGCCGCCGTTCAATACAAGCATCCACACACAGTCCTTCTGACTGCCGTAGATATGCTTGATGCCGTACTTCTTTTCAAGTCCCTTCAGGTCAATACCGGGGAATGTCTGGTGACTGCCGTCATACTTCGGCTTCACAAAACAGTTGAAGCGGCGGTTATAGATAGCTGCCAACTCGTCGCGGAACGGCTTGGGCTGACGCAACAGCCAGTCAACGAATCCCTGACGAATCTCCTCAATCTTCGTGTTGGCAAGCTGGGTCTTCTCGGGGTCTTCCTCCTTCTCCTTCTCCCACTTGTCGTTATACACGTAGTCGCCGTTCACGTCACGCTTATACTTGTAGAGCTTCGGACAGGTATTATGCAGGGCATGGATGAAAAGCTCCATTCCGTCATACCGCTGCTTGGTCTCACTCTTCACGGCATACTGTGTGCCTATCTTCTCGTTCCATCCGTAGTTGGCCGATGCCGTGAACTGGTCGATGATAGGGTCATACTTCACCTCTACCGCAAACGGCTCACTCTGCCACGACGGACGCTCACCAGGCACATTGAAGAACTCCGTAGCAAAAGCACCATACACCCGCTCGTTAATCCAGCGCTCACCCAGATTGAAGTCCAACTCTTCAAAGGGGATAGGCTCGGGGATAGCTTCCTGCAATGCCTTGGCACTCTGATACACCCTCAGTTCCTCTTGGTCCTTGATGGTCTCAGGCAGGTGGCTTGCATCTTGCTCCTTGGAACCTGCATCAAGCAACTCTGCCACCTTCGGCCACAGCTGCTTGATCTGCTCCAGCTTCTCAACGACGTTGCCACAGATAAACTGCGCCTTAATCTCGTACTGGTTGCCTACAGGCAGAGGGTTATAGAACACCTCGCCATGCAGGGCATCCAGCAGTTCGTCCTCGCTCATGCCAGTAAGCGCACTCATATACTTCATGTCAGCCTTACCGTAGTCGTTCAACGACTGAGCCAGTGCCTCCTGCGGTGTGTCGGCACCATGCACATCGTCGGTAGCGAAAGCCACCGGCTTCGTGAAGATGTCGGCTTTCTCCCAACGGCCACGCTCGTCTCTCACCTCCAGCGATAGCAACTCCGTCAGGTTGCCGTGATTCTTGATAGCCTTCAGCGCCTTTACGTTGTCGCTCTTATTCAGCGCACCGAACGACTCCACGAACGTGTCGTACAACTCGTTCAGGTCGCGGCGCAACGCCGTGTTCTCCTCGAACTTCGTAGCCTCGTACACATACAGTTCCTCGTAGGTCTTGTGTATAGCCAGCATCGTCAGCTGCTGTGCCGTCAGCTGCACCTTCTTCTCGGCGCTCTCGGTCTTATGTGTGGCTGTGTCACTCTCAAACAGCGCCACATCCAGATTAGCAGCCATATCTTTTGCCAATGCCTTCTGCATATCGCTGGCAATACCCTTCACGCCATCCTTGTGCATATAGACAAAACCACGCTTGCCATAGGCATCGGTGTCAACCGTCCACGACGTTGCAATCACATGGTCCTCATACATCTGGAAGTACATGTTGGTGGGGCATCCTGAGTCCTCATACTGCGTCATCAGGAATGTCTCGTCAGCCGTCAGTCCTTGCTTGTGGCTGTCTTTCTGCAACACCAGCAGGTCAGTACCTACCTCAGTGCCGGCATCCTTAAACAGGTTGTTGGCCAGTCTATAGGCACCTATCAGACGTGCTTGCTTCAGCACCTCTGCCAACTGCTCGCCGTCGCGGTTCAGATAGTTCGAGGTGATGATGTAAGCCTCGATACCGCCATCCCTCAGACAGTCCAGACCTTTCAGCACGTAATACTTGTGAATCATCTTAGCTGCATCCCTGCGCACCTTATTGTCGCTCTTGCTATAGGCAGCATCAAATACGTTGATGTCGCCAAACGGCACGTTGGTGGCCACCAGGTCATACATTCCCAATTCGTCTTTCGGAAAGTGCTCGAAGCCATCCACATACACCTGCATCTTGGCATGGCCTTTCTGTGCGCCCAACATCAGACCCGTCAGCAAGTCCTTCTCAATTGCCGTCACGCTATAGCGCTGACAAGCCAGTGACGCATAGCCCACTGCATTGAAGGCAAACACACCGTTGCCGGCAGCAGGGTCAAGGATTGTGCTCGGTGCAATGCACACCTGATTACGACCGTACTTCACATGGTAGATAGGATTGAAGATGGCCTTTACCAGTTCGTTAGGGGTATAGAAGGCTGTCAGCACCGATGCCTTCAACGACTGCATCCACTTCTGATACTCCTGCTCGCTGTTGCTGTACTTGTGCAGCAACTCATGCAGCCGTACCGTATCATCGTAACAGTCCTGGTCGGTCTTCGTCCACTTGCTCTTGTCCAGTGGGTTCAGCACAAACCCCAGACCACCGAAGCCACTGTACTTCTCCAGCACCTCGTAGTCGTACTCACCATTCTTAGGCTCGAAAGCCTCCTGCAATGCCGCGATGTTGTCGCGCAGTCTCGATAACTTACTCATATTGTAAAATATTAAATTCGTTCAATTCGTTATATTCGTGGTCGTAAAGTCAAGCAGACTTGGCCTTTTTGGCCTTGGTCTGCTTGCAATAGTCAGAGTGGCTGAATATGAAGTTCACAGCCGCATTGATGGCTACCGTGCGCCTGCCGTCGGCATGTATCGTACTCATACACTCTTGGTTGCCCTTGCCTATCTCGATGCCGACAAGCAAGTGGAGCATCAGCCAGTCGAAGTCAGATACCGTCACCTCGTCGTCGATAGCCGATGTGGTGAAAGCCTCGGTCACGCTACCAAGTTGCTGCAGGATGCGGGCCTTAGTCAGTACCGACATCTTGCGCTCCGTCTCGGTCACTGAGAAACACATCCGTCCGTAGTGCTCCATCCACGGCGTCAGCGTCTGGTTGCCGGTCTTGGCGTCGATAGCTTCCCAGGCATCAAACAGTTTTGTCACCTCACGCACGGCCTGCCATGTCGGGCCATCCTCCCAGCGCACCACCACGTCGCCATAGCGGTCACTCTTCACGGTGAACTTCGCACCGGGGAACTTCGCCTTGAGCATCGTCTTCAGGTTGCTCATAGCCACCTCTTTCTGCTCCTTGGCCGTCAGTCCTCTACTCAGTGCTATCAGCTTCGGCTCCCACTCCGCTATCATCGGACGCTGCTCGGCCTCGATACGGGCCATACGTTCAGCCTCCAATCGTGCTTTCTCCTGTTCCTCATAGGCAATGTGCGCCTTGATGCGGTCTATCTGACTGCCAAACAGCGTCTCATAGCCTACAGGCATATAGTAGTCGGAAATCGTCTGGTCGCCCATCGGATTGCCGAACACGCAGTACTGTTCGCTACGGAACATCACCACCTTGCCCACCGTCTGCTTCTTATAGATGCCATTGGCGGGGTCGGCATCCTGCAACGTCTCACGGCCACCATAGATGCAGCCGGTCTCCATGCTATTCAGCAGCTTGCTCAGACTGGCGTTCAGGATATCGAACGACTGGCACTCCACGATGTGCTCAATCCTTACCACCGTCTCTTCCTTCACGCCCATCTTGATCACCACATGCAGCAGCTCGTCACCACTCAGGTTATCCCACTCGAACATACTGCGGGTGAAGTTCACCATACGGGCATAGACATACTCGCCCTGCTTCCATTCCAAGTGGCTGCGCTGCTTGTTCTTTCGAGCCTGATCGATAGCCATCTCCTTCTTGCGGCGCTCCTGCTCACGGCGTTCACGCTCCCGTCGCTCCCTGTCCTCACGTTCGCGGCGCTCCCTACCCTTGCGGGCCTTGCTATAGTCGCCGTTCAGTTCAGCCTTGCGTTCCTCATACTGGCTTTGCATCTCCTGAAACTCAGCCGTAGCGTTAGGGTTGTCGGGGTTGCGGTCGGGGTGCATCTTAATCACCAACTTGCGGTGCTCCTGCTCCAGCTGCTCTTGGGTCATGCAATTCTTAAAATACTCCATAGCTATATCGTGTTTTAAAACATTATTTTCTCACCAAAAGAGGACCGGCGTGCTGTCACAGCAGGCCAGTCCGAAACAAAAATCTTACAATATGTGCAAAGTTTATCATTCACACTCGAAATAGAATATCACGTTCAGTTGATTGTTCAGCTGATAGAACTCTACCTTTAGGTCGGGATTGTCTTCACACTCCCAAGCCTTGAACACCTTCTTGTAGTGCTCTAAGACTTCGTTTTTCGTTTCCTCAAAGTCCTCACTGGCAGAAACGCCAATCACCTTGATAGTGATATGACTTGCACCATAAGTCCAAGTCACATCGACGTATGCCGAATAATTCACGCACTTAGGAAATTCCTCGTCGTAAACTTCCGCCAAACCAACCAGATGCCGTACACCATTCTTACGATGGTCAGGCCCTGCATAGAAATCTCCGAAGACCTCATCCTCGAACGGGTCTTCCATCAAGTTTTTGTTGTCAATGGGTGCATCAATCTTTTCCATAGTCGTATCGTTTTAGATTACTCTGTACACTTTCGGCGTCACATCGTTGCTCAGGCCCACTTCTACGGTGCAGCCCTCATAGACGCCGAGTTTCTCCATCGTGTCCTCACTGCCAAGGCTCGCTTTCTCCACCGTTCGTCCGATGATAGTCACAGGGTCAAACCAGCAGACAGGGGTACGACGGCCCGTAGCACCAACGGTTATCTCTATGCGCCTTACCGTGGTCGTCGTCTTCTGCGGTGGGAACTTGTAGGCGATGCAGCCTTTCGGATGATGGTCGGTATAACCCATCCTCTCAGCCAGCGGCTTGGTATTTATCTTCACCACCACACCGTCAGTAGGCCAGTCCAGCGCGTCACGCTCGATAGCGAACTCACCCAGACGCTTGATAACATTTGGCGTCCAGCAGCCCTTATAGCCACAGGTCTTGAAGCCCAAGTCCTCGGCTATGTCGATAGCACAAGCCTCTGTGCCGATGTCGTCGCCTTCCAACTGCCACACCACAAACTCCAGCAGCGTCGTGTCGGCGGTCACATAGTTCTTGCCACAGATGCCACTTGCTGCACTTCTGCAGTCGGCATAGCTCTCTGACATAAACGGCAGGTGAGACTTGGGACATACAATCTCGCCGCGCACCTCTACCCTACCCATTTCAGTAATCGTGATAGGCACCGTCGGTATCATCTTCACGTGCTCCATCAAGTCGCTGCCCTGCTTGCCGTCACCACGGGTAGCGGCGCTGATCAGCGTGCCGTCCTGATACACCAGCGAACAACTGATGCCGTCCAACTTCCATTCCAGTTCGTAGTAGATGCCAGCGTCCTGCTTCTTCAACTTCTTCTCCGTAGCGGCAATCCATTTCTCAACCGCCTCTGTTGTCTGTGCCTTCTGGCACGATAGCATCGGTGTGCGGTGACGCACCAGTCGCTTGCCGTTACCAGACAGGTCGCTTCCTACGCACTGCGTCGGCGAGTCAGGTAGCGTCCACTCAGGATGCTCCAACTCCGCCAGCTCTATGCAGTCCACCATCGCATCGAACGTCGCGTCGCTGATAGTCGGCTTGCTCAGCACATAATACTCAAAGCTCCGTTGCTTCGCTTCGTTCACCATCTGGATATACTCTTTCTGTGTCATAGTGGTTACTTGTTTTGTTCCAACACTTGCCATACACTCTCATACACCGAATCAATGCCAGCACAGGGCTTGATGCAGGTGAAGTCATTGGCCTTTACATCTGTATAGGCATCGCCAATGTCACCATTCTCGTTCTGCTCGGCCAACTCGAACGTGTCAATGTCCCAGCAAACGTCGAGCACCAACTGCCCGTCCTCGTAGTACACCTTAGAGACCTCGGCCTCCATGTAGTCCACATCCCAGTCGAAGGGTGCGCCAATAACGTAAGCGTGGTCGGCACTACTACCGAGCAGGTCAACCTCTGTCACGTCATGCTCCACCATTAGCTTCACAATCTCTGCCACAATCTCCTTGTGCAGATTCCTGATGTCGCCATAGAAATCTTTCTTCTCCATAGTCTCATTCGTTTTAGTTATGCCCATTTGCATTTCCCGTTCCTGACCGTTCCGTGGTCGCAGCCGGAATCGGGCCAGATTTTAATTTCAGAGCCGTCAGCCAGATAAGGTGCGATTGTCTCGAAGGCATCCATCATAAGACTCTCCCAGCCATAGGAGGCGTCGAAGTCGGCATACTCCCAGTCGTCGGTGGTCGAAGGTTCCAGCTTTCCCTTCCAGCCGCCGAAGAATATGCCCATCAGGTCGTGCAGGTTGTCTGTTGACATACCGAGTTCCTCCGTGAAGTGTGGAAGATTGTAAGCAACGTGCTCCTCTTCATGCCTGTCAAGTTTGGCCTGCAGCGCCTTTTTTGCACCATCCTCATCCCTGAACCTCGCCTTGATTTCTATAGAATAGCATTGTCCCATAGTCTATCCGATATAAATCTCGTTCATGATGTCTTCAAACGGATCCTCCGGCACATCGTCCTGCGCCGTTCTCCTACTCAGGGATATCGTCGTATAGGTTTCAGTCCCTGCGATAATGTCCTTGCCACAGGGGAACTCCACCTCAATACTCCGCATACCCTTCTTGTCGCGCTTCTCCGTCACGGTAGGCTCCAGTTCACTGTCACCACTCATGGCGGATGCAATCACCTTCTCCATATAACCCTTTGCCACATCCTCAGACTCGAAGATGCGATAGGCCAGCGAGTTTCTGTTGTTCTTCACGTCGCTGCCAGGCTCATACCACTCGTTCTTTACGTCGAGTATATAAACAACTCTTGCCATAGTCGTTACTCGTTTATGTGTTACTCACTTCACTATATCTCTTGCTGCACTGGCGAACGTCGATAACGCCATTCTCCAGATACACGATGCCGTACAAATTGCCATACCACACTTTCTTGATTTTGCGTACAGCAGCTATCCAGTCTTCTTTCTTCGCAGGATCAACGCCCAAATAACTATAACCGTTGTCGTGGTACCAGGCGAAGTGCATACCCTCTGCAGGCTCGTAGGCTTCAACCTCTTTCCAGCCGACAATCTCACCATTCAAGCGGAAGCGCATAGCTTCCGTTGAGATGTAGGCCAGAGCCTCGTAGGTCTTAGTCCACGTCTGCTTAGTCCAGATATTCTTGTGCTCCTGCTCCAGTGTCATATAGGCCAGGTTCACACTTGCCGCACAGTCGGTCATCCGTTGCACCTCTTCAGGTGTTGCCTCTCTCCATGAACCGTAGGAAACAATCCTCTTACTCGGCCCGAAGCAGAAAGTGCCGTCTGCATAGACAATGCCGTCGGTCGTAAATTCACAGCCTTTCTCAATATTCTTCTTGTTGTAGTCGCTCACGGCCACAATAGCGGGAGTGTTAGGGACCTTCTTATACGAAGACCCGAAGATGCTATACACCTTGGTCTTCACATCGTCAATCACATAATAATTCATTCTTCGTCCTCCTTCTTTTCTCTCTTGGGAATACCCATAATCTCAGCAATAATCTCCATAGATGTCCAGAACATCTGTTCGCAGTAGTCATCGCTCATCTTCGAGGCAAGACGTTCCATAGTGTCATCGTCCACCTCACTTGTATCGAAGCCTCTTTCTTCTAAATCATCCCTGCTTACACTCGTAATAGGGAAGAATTCTTTTTCTTGTTTTGCCATTGCCGTATGTCATTTTAAGTTTATTCAATACCCCAAAGTTTCTGTCGCTCTCCGTTCACGTCGATATACTCGCCGGTCTTCAGAGGTTTGAGACAGATGCCGCCCTGTTGTTTAATCCACTTGCGGAACTCGCGGCGACCAATAGTCTTTCTCACTCCCGTTTCCAAAACGTGCATCTCCTTGTCGTGCTGGTTATGGAATACGTTAAACTCCCTGCCATGCTTCTTTACCTTGGCGTGCAGCAGGTTCGTCATCCAATAGCGTTCTTTCGCATTCATAATCGGATTATTTTTGATAGATTTTGAGGAGCCGTCAGGCGACGACCCCTCGATAGTGTTACGCTGCTTGCAGCAGCTTCGGACCTTCCATCTTCTTCGCCACGGCATCGTAGCGGTTGAAGATGAAGTTAGAGGCCATTTGCACATGGTCGATGACGCGAGGGATGAAGTCCTTGTCGTCGCGGAGAGCCTTGCGCCACGAGGCCACATAGGCAATATGCTGCTCGTCCAGCAACTTGCCGACACCAAGACGGCTGCATACACACGCTGCCGTCAGCTCTGCCACGAACTCCTCATACGGCTCGTCCAGTTCACGGCGCAGGTCTTTCTTCGTAGAGTGCGCCATCTCATGCAGAGCCACCGCATAGAACTTCGCGTCGCCCAGGAACTGCGAACGCTCCGGCAGTCGGATATGGTGCTCCATAGGACTGTAGTGAGCCGAGTGACCGCCAAAGTGGATAGGACAAATCCACTCGCCAGCGATCATCCGCTCCAGCACCTCGTCACGCTGGCCTGTCTGGTAGTCGTGCTCAGGCACCGCCACCATTGCCTCGTAGTCGTCGGCATAGAGTTCCTTGAAGTTCGTCTGGTCCAGATTGTACACCAGGTAGTGAGTGCGGTAGAAGAACACCTTCAACTCCTGACGTTCCTCGTCGCTCATGGCCCGATAGTCCTCTTCACTCACGGTGTTACCGTCCTTGTCCTTGTAGATAGGCTTGTAGAAGAATACGGGGAATCTCCGTTCGTACTCCATCACTGGACAGCCGTTGTCGTCGAACTTCGGCATACCGTTCTCGTCAGTCACCATCGTGCAGTTAGCCTGCAGACCGTCATACTTGCGGCTGCCGTCCTCGTTCACCAAGTCCGTCTTCGTCAGGAAGTAGGGCGTGCTCCAGCCCTTCACCTGCATCAGCATAGCCAGCCAGAAAGCGTTGCTCTTCTGATAGGGATGACGGCGGCGGTACAGGTTACACGGCGCACCCATATTGGGCGACACCCACGGTTGCGTCCAGTCGCTACGCTCCATAGCGTTCAGTTCAGCCTCGAACAACTCCGCATACTTCTCCTTCTGCGAGTCGTTCATAGTAAATTGTTTCTTTGCCATTGTTGTAACGGTTTTAATTGTCAATTATCAATTATCAATTAGGCTGCGGCCTTTAGCAGCCGCTGGAAGTCGTTCCGATGTCTTGTTATCAGCCGTCGGATTTCAGCGTCACGTGCTGGCACCTGATTGCAGGCCGCACGGCATTGTACAATCGTACCCTTGCGGATATTATACTCGATAGTCGCCAGTCGGTTGCCGTCGCCATCCTTGGCAGACAGTATCATGTTCGGCTTCTTGTAGTATTCGTTGGCAAATACACAATGGTGCATGGCTGCACCCTCTGCTGCAAACTCGTCCACCGACTGCAGGGGTCTTACACTCAGGTTCTTGCCCTTTAGTGAAATCTCCAGGGCTTTCCCCCAACGCTCTGCATAGCTTTGCTTCTCTTTCTCCATACGCTTCAGTTTCCGTTGGTTTGCCCTCAGTTCTCGTTCTGCCCTGCGTTTCTCGTCCACCTTGCGCTTACGCACCAGCAACTCACTGTGCGCCTTGCTCAGATCATCAGGGCATACATAGTGGGCATTGTGCGTGTCGAGTCGCAGATAGCACAACATCTCCAAATGGTCGAGCCACATCGACGGGTCGTTAATCTTGTAGTGGTTACGGGTGCAGATGTTGATGGCGTGCTCAGCACCTCTGGGCAATAGCCGTATCTCGTTGACCAGATACTTAAACAACTTCTCCTGTCCCGTCTTTAGCATAGTCTCGGCATACGGATAGGCTATCACACGCAGTACACTGCTGTCGCCATGAAAGAGGTTCAGCAGCGAGTGAACGTCCTTATAGCGCCATTGCTCCGTCAGGCTCCTTATGTGCCAGCTGCTCATGTCAAGATTATAACGCAGTTCAGCACTGTTGCCCATGTTCCGATACTCACGCTTCAACTTGATAGGGCCATAGCAGAAAGCGTCATAGTACCACGACATACATTGTATGCCACGTGAGAACACCCTGCGCTCGCCAGTCGGTGCATACATGATGCGCTCCACTTCCCACACATTGATGCTGGCCGCCTTGCCATACCATGTGTGACGCTCCACCCTGTAGATGCGGCATAGCTGGATATCGCCCTTGGCTTCCAGTTCCATGTGGTAGTAACGCTCTGTTCCTTTTCTGTCCTCGGTAGTCTCTGACTTCCACTTGGCATGACACACAGGACACACCTTTTGCGTCAATACGCCGATTTCGCTGCCACACTCGCTGCAATAGAACACCTTGCGACGGCGATACATACGGGTGATAAGTCCAGGCTCAAACACATGGTGGTATATGGCCTTCTCCGTCCGCCCTTTAGGCAGTCCTTTTAGCGTGTTGTTGATAGCGATGCAACGCTGTTCAAAAGATACGTTTGCCATAATCAAATCCGTTTAATCTGTGAAATCTGTGGTTTACTTCTCCGCTTTCAGTGCTTCGTCCGTCTCGTCATAGTAGTGACAAGCCAGACCGAAGATTTCGTCAGGGTTGGCATAGAGGCCCACGGCGCTCTTGCCGCCGCGCTCCTTTTCAGCCCGCTTGCGCATCACGTCGAATATATAGTCACAGCAGCCGTCAATCGACTTGCCTTTCTTCGATAGTTTCTCCTTCATGTCTGCCCTCGACTTCAAGTGGTCTTCGATAGCCTGCTTGAACTCGGCAGGGATAACGTACTTCGCACCGCCCTTAGTCTTCGGGCTGTCCGTCTTCGGCGCACTCTTAGGCGCAGCCTTAGCTTTAGGCTCAGCCTTTGTTTTAGCACTATTCGTGTTATTCGTGCTATTCGTGTTCGTCTTTGGCTGTTCCTGCTCCTGCTTCATCTTTGCAGCAGCTGCTCTGATAGCACTTAAATCCAGTCCCATAATCGTAAGATTTTTGATGTTTGTAATTCTGCTTAGTTGTCACACAGATAGCACAGACAACACAGATATCAATCCGTGTCATCCGTGCAATCCGTGGTCGTTATAGCTATGCAGCTGCCCGCATAGCCTCGATGATAGGCTCAAACTCTTTCACGTCCACACCGCTTGCCTCGGCCAGTGTAGCGAACGCCTTGCGCACCTCTGCCTCGGTATAGAGCTTCTCAGTCTTGGCGGTAGCCTCGCCCTCGGTGGTAGCGGCATTGTCGCGTGCGTCACGTCTTGCTCGCCATTCCTCGCGACGCTGGGCACGCTCCTCGGTGCATCCGTCAATGATAGCCTGGCAGTCTGCCACGCTCTTACCAGCGTTCAGTGCCTTGCATACGTCCTCTGCAGCCTTGGCATAGCGATGGCTGAACAGCAGGCAGAACGTCTTGTTGCCCTGCTTGTCGTTTTCCCACGCCTTAGAGCCGTGCAGCTCGGGACCAGCCAGATAGGCAGCATCCGTCTCGTTGAAGCCAACGATCTTCGCACCCGTCTTGCCCTTCTTTGTGGTATAGGTCTCATACTTGAGGGCTGAGTGCTGATGGCTGGTGTCTGACTTCGCCTTGGTCTGCGGCTTCTGCGGCTTGCTCTTCGTCGCCTTTTCCTCCGCCTTGTCCTTCGGCATCTCCGTCTTCATCTTGACGGTCTGAGCAGGCGCAGGCTCTGGCTCGTCGATAACCTCTTCCACCTCCTCAGTTGCGGTAGGCTCCTCGGCGGTAGCTTCCTCGGTAGCGGTAGCTTCAGGCTTCACGTCCTCTGCCTTGGTCTCGGTAGCCGTAGGCTCTTCACTCCCCTCGATAGTCCACTTACCTGCTTCCACCATGCTCTCCACCTGGTTCATAGGCACTGGGCAGGGCATAGTGCGGTCGCCCATGATGAAGTCGGTCATCAGCTTGTCGCCGTCCACTGACTTGATTACATACTTGACGTTTCCGCCATTCACTACAATCGTCTTGCCGATAAGGTCGGCACCCTGTAAATTCTGTGTCATACTTTCGTCCTCCGAATTTTGACTGTTAATACTTATGCTGCTTTTCTCATGTTGATAAACATACCCGCCATTTCGCGAGCATCGTTGTCACTCACGCCATAGGCCACCTTGACGGCCTTGCGCACTTTCTTCATGCTAATAGTTCTTGCTTTCATAATTCCACGTTGTTTTAAGTTGTTAATGTTTCACTTCTTACCACTATGTCGGCGAGCATAGATTTTCTTGGCGGTCTTTTTGTCATGCGCCATGATACGCTCACCCTTGATAATAAACTCATGCTCCGACATATCCACAGGATTCAGTCGGTGAGCACGTTCGCGCTTATACTCTTCGTAACGCTTGCGCTCTGCCTCGCTCATAGTTCGCTTAGAGCGTCCCAAAGAGAAATACGGGTCGCTCGCCATAGCCAGCATCATAGCCGCCATGTAGGGATAAATTCTTTTTTTCATACCTCCTCATACTTTCGTTCTGCATTGTCACGTATCCATGCCCTTTCGTCTTTCTGCTTCAGTTCCAAGGCATACTTCATAGCGTTCTCGTGCTTGTGGGCCAGCATATAGGTCACACGTTCCCCGTCCTTGTAATAGCCCACATCAAAGCCAGTCCAGTTGAACTCGTCCTCATGCTCCTTCACATAGTCACGTACCACCAGGCACACACGGGCTGCAAACTCGTGCATCTTCACGTATGCCTCACGGCTGCCGTCCAGCGTTTTAGCTGTAAACACATGGCGCACGTCGTTGTAGTCCACATGAGCATAGAAGTCCGTATAGACACCCTCACAACCACCGAAGTCCGTCTTCGTGGTAAGGTGCCAGTCCCAAACACCTATGTCGATAGGCTTATCCTGCTGCTCCCAATTAGCATTAAAGTAGTCCAACTCGTCGTGCATCACAATCTTCTGTTCTTCCACGATGTTCCTGATGATGCTCAGGAACTCGTACCACGTATAGGGGCGCTCAGTCCCCGCCTGCTTCTTCGTTGCCATAGTCATAGCCGATTAAGAACCAATCTCCACGCCGAAGCGCTTCCACATCTCATGCCCAGTATGGGTGTACTCTTCCTGTCCGATAGTCTCAGACCACTGCCAATCCAGCGTAACCTCGATGCCGAACTCCGAAGTCTTCATATAGGCACGATCTATGCCCAGGTCGTCGCATAGCATCTGCACGTCGTTCACAGGTGCGGGCGATACGTCTGGATGCTCTTCGGTCACATAGATGCAACCCTCTGCCTCGCTCTGCAAATCCTCGGTACTTGCACCCATCTTATAGTTGGCTGCAATATGCTGCAACCCCCACTCCAATACTTCAATCTTCTTCATTGTTCAGTCCTCCCGATAGTTTATGCAACATCCCCGTCCGTAGGATCCCACGTATAGGAAAAGTCGAAGGGGTCTTCCTGTATGCTGCAGGTCTTGTCGTGACCGATGTCACTTCTCATGTCTCGCAAGGCAGCGGCTGCTGCGTTGCGGTCGATGATGTCCGTACTTGTGCCGACCATAGCGGCCATAGCGATAATCATCGCCTGTTGTCTCTTTGTTGCCATAATTGTAAGATTTGATTTGATTTATAGAATGTCGAATGTCTCGTTACCGTCCAGCACCTGTACGTGTGCCTGCTGCCCATGATGCCACAGGTCATCGCACAGTTCGTCACATTGCTGCGGTGTGCCCATATAGAGGCAAGCCGTTCCGATGAATACGGCTGCCTGCCCATAGTTCCGCCTACCCATACGATGCTTGATAGTCTCGTGCTTCGATGGCTCATGCTCCTCAGAGAGTATGCGTCCGATGAACTGGCGCACTGTCAGTCCTTGCACCCACGCGCTGCCAACGATAGCAGCTGCCGCGCCACCCACCATAGTCAGAGCCTGACCAAAGGTCACGTTCACGTCGTTAGCACCACCAGCAGCCATAGCTACTGCACAGCCGCCGATACTTAGCAGGACGATGCCTGCGATAAATCTCACGTTCTTCATACGATTATTGCTTTTATGGCACACTGCTTCCTGCTGATAGCGTCTCGATCCTCGCGCTGCACGTTCCGCTTACCACCTCGCCTTAGTCCTATAGAGGTGAGCTTTCAAGTGTCTGGCTATATCTGTGCTCTCAGCCGTCACTGATAGTGCCGGTTAGTTGTTGCTTAATACATGATGCTCTTGCATACACACGTCAGGCGACTGTTGCTGAAACGCTTGACCGTGATAACACGTCCCACGCTGCACACCTCGCCCTGAGCGGTAGGTCGCTTGGTCGTAGTCACTCCACCACTCTTCGTATAGTGGGCTCCGTTGTTCACATGAGTGCGCTTAGTGAAGCGTGTACCCTTGCCAGCCTCGAACATCTGGTGGCGGTTCTCTGTCTCCCACTCCACCTGCTCATAGGCTTCGATAAGCTGCTTGGAGGTCATAAAGTGCTTGGGTTTGCGCCCACCCTTGACCACCATAGTCTGCTCATAGATAGTTTCACACTTCTCCACCCTTTGCTTGCGCTGATGGTGGAACGTTCTGCTTGCGCTGATTTCTCTCATGCGGGCGCAGATCTGCGCTGTCGTTCTTTCGCTCATAGTCTTCACGATGTTATGATGTTATACTTTGTGCCTGGGTGGACACCGACAAGTCCACCGCCATAGCCATGTTTCCACTCTATGTCAGGCTCCGATGGGGATAGGTGGGAGTTCCTTAGAACTCCACCTGTGTCTTGCGGATGATGTGGCGCTTGTTAGTGATGCCGTCCTTGTCCTGCACCTTGTCGAAGACATAGAGTTCGCCCTCGAACTCGTCCCATGCTTTCTGACTCTTAGCTGCCTCGTCGATATAGCGGGCTGTGAAAGCACTCTGCAAGATACCCTCAAGGATAAGGCTTGCGTTCCACTTCTCCACGGCCACGATGCGGGTCACTGATACGCCGTCATACTGCGACTTCTCCTCATTCCACACATAGACCTTGCGTGACTTCTCCTCATCGCCCTCTACGGCCTCGTAGCCTGGTACGCTCTTATAGAGAGCCATGTAGTTGTCAGCGGTCATGACTTTCCATGCACTCTTCAGACTTTCGGGGTCAAGTCGTCCGCCCTTGAACTGCACACCGATAGTGCCGACAAGCTGGTCGAAGCGGATAGTGGAGTTCTTACCGGTAGGTACGGGGAAAGCACCCATGCCGTCGAACACACGGCAAGCCTGCTTGAACTTGCAAGTCTCGTTAAACACTGCGCCGAGTGCCTTCTTGAAAGCGGTAAACGACAGGTCGAAATTCACTGATAACTCTGCACTGTTTGTGTTCTGTGCGGGAACGTTCTTCTTGTTTGCCATAATTGTAAGATTTTACCTGATAGCGACATTGCTATCATTGTGCCCATAGGGGAGTGCCGAACTCCCTGCACCTGATGGTGCTCACTTTCTCTATAGGCCTATAGTTTCCGCCGGATAAATCCGGTAGTCGTTCATTCCAAACCTACCTATAGACTGGCGTCTATAGTTCCTACCCGGGCCTATCCACTTTGTACGTATGCCCACTCCGGAACTATCCAATACGTTCCGTTATGCCCCATCAGGCGCAGGGCTGTATAGCATACGGCTATATAGCATTTCCCTTTCGTTTGTAACCGACCACATTATTAGTCCGCCAGATATAGCACTGGGTACACGATAGCGTTTTACCGCTTAAGCCGTTTTACGGGCATTTGCGTACCTATACACTACATCCATAGGTTGCAGCCGTTGTTCAACTCATACACCTACCCACCAATGCAGGACTACCTTACAAACCATACCAATGTAGGCAAAGTTCTATATCAACACGACCTCTTGCTTTTCTGATTTGGGCACACGTGCCCACTACTAAGTGGTAGAATTTTCGTGCTCTTCACACTAACTTGCAAAGATATTTGCGGTTTGTGCGGTGCGGTGTATCAGTATGTTAAAGAACTCTTTGTCAGTGTTTGTTTCCGTTCTTGTGTCGTTCTGACATTGGCAAAGATACTACTTTTTTTGTTACTTTCCAAATTTATGAACTACTTTTTTTGTTATTTGCAGCATTTTTTGTGCTTTCCATCGCGTACCTTATTTATAATCGTGCGGGTGTTGGTGGGCTTTCCTATTTTTGCACCTTTGCACCCTTTGCACCTTTGCACCCTTTGCAGCATATTTGCAGCCAGTCCGAACGGCGGATCCGCAGGCTCCGCCGCCCAGCGAGGCGCGGGGTGCGCGTCGCGATAGGTGCATGAATCAAAAAAAAAATATTTGTTGGAATGTATGTTTTCGTAGAGAAATCAAAAAAAAACAATCAGCAAATATTCCCGCACTGGGTTATTGCTGATTGCTTTAAAGCATCAAACGTGAAGCTAAATATTACCTATCTTCAACTACCTCATAGCTGGAGAGCACTCCAGACACGGCAAGCAGTTCGGCATTGATACGGTTGACATCATCCTGACTGATGCAGCCGAACATCTTAGCCGTTGGCGACGAGAATGTCAGGTTCTTCTTGTTCTCTGTCCAGCCGAGGATGCGCACAATGAACTGGGTGAGGTTGAAGTACTGAGACAACTGCTTGACGGCAGGTATGGTGCCAGGGTCGTATGTCACACCACGGTTGTTGGTGTAGGTCTGCTCGCTACCAAAGGCCACAACACTCTGGCGCATGTTAGCAGCAAACTTATCGAGGGCTTCGTTCAGACGGGGCAGTGTCTGAGCGGTGAAGTGGCGAGGACGACCGTTGCGGTCGGCATTGCGCTTGAAGCATCCGGCAACAAGCGTAGGGTTGGCCTGCATCTCGCGGGCGATACCCGAGAGATTGACATTGTGATCGGTGATAAACTGATAAACAACGTCCTGAGTGACTTTTACTTTTTCCATATTCTAACGTGTAGCTTTGTTTGAAATCTGACGCAAAAGTAATTATTATTTTTGTTACTACCAAATGTTTTAAGATTTATTATACTTTCTTTGTTACCTCGCAAAAAGAAACAGCCCGACAGTCATACGAACTGCCAGGCCGTGACAAATGGCACAAGGCTTAATATATGGAATGGTTGTTTAGTTCATGCGCTTGTTCTCAACGGAAACCACACTGAGGTTGATGGTGCTGTTTAGCGGGTATGAGAAACACAAAATCTATTATTGTTAATGTTTGCTAAAACTTTGGGACAAATAAGCGGTAAATGCCCTAACGGGCGGTTTCAGGGTTCAGAGTTCATGTTTCATGTCCTCGTCATCCGTGTCATCCGTGTCATCTGTGGTGGGCTTCAAAAATTTGGTAGCACCTTTATTGATCTGGTCCTTGCGGTCGGCACGATAAGCCATCTGGGCGCGGTTGCGCAGGATGGGGTCTTTGGGGTGACGACAGAACGACTTGCGACTGGCATCGAAGACACCGGCCTCCAGTTCACGACGGAAGCTGCGGGCTGGGGCAAACTTCAGCTTCTTCTTGGGCGGCAGGGTGCGCAACTCGTTGGCTCCCTTGTACGTATAGAGATGCTGACGCTCGGGAATGTCGATGAGGGCAAAGGTGCCGAAACTGTCGATGGGTACACTGAGCTTGCCTTCGGTGAGCTGGAAGCGTACCTCGTCGATGAAGGCAGGCAGCACCTGCTCTACGGTGGCCTGACAGATGCCGGAACGCTTGGATACGGCAGAAGCTATTTTCTTGAGATACTGTTGTGGAAACATACCTGAAACTTTATATCACTAACTTGAAGTCGTCTGCCTGTAGGATGCAGCAGTCGCGCAGGCGGCGGGTCTGGCCGCTGGCGATGAACTGCACCAGGCGCGAGGGATAGGCACCGGGGCCATCGACATCGACAGCCAGGGTGACACACTCCAGCCCACGGATGACGTCGCCATTCTGGGAAGCGACGTACCACACGCGCCAAGGGACGCGCTCCAGCACCTCCTTCAGCGTGAAGCCGCCTTTGCCGTCGGGCACCTTGACCTTGACAAGGCGCGTCTTCTCGGCGACACGTCGGAGCTCGGAAAGGGCTAATTGCTTGACCACGGATTTCACGGATTACACGGATTTGCCAAATTTCTTGCGGATGAGCCAGATGACGCCAATGATAATGAGGGCGTAGAGGGCGATGTTGACCAGATGCAGACGGAACTGCTGCCACCATGTGAGGGGGTTGGTGGCGCTGGTCTGACGCTGCATGTCGCGCACGGACTGCAGGGAGTCGGTCATCGTGGCCTCGTACTGGGCAAAGCGGTCCTGCCAGATGGAGTCGTGCTCACGGATGGCAAGGTGGATCTGCTGCTCGAAGGTCTGCTCCAGACGCTCGATGCGCTGCTGCTCCTGGCGCGAGAGAGTGCGGTCGGTGGTCTTCTGCTGCTGGCGGACCACACGGCCCAGCGAATCGACGGTCTCCGTCAGCGTCTCTGTCACGATCTCATGCTCCTGTTCCTGACGGGCGAACTCCTCGCGTGTGCGCTGCATGACGGCAGTAATAATGGAGTCGATGTTGACAGTCTGATTGCTGACATGTACGGCCTGGCTATGCTCGGTAGCGCCAGAATCGGTAACGACAACATGGGTCTGCTCCTGATGCTCCTGCTTCTGCGTGGCGCAGGAACTGAACACCGAACAAATGGCAAAGGCCGCAAGCAGAACGAAGAAGCCGATGATGGTGTTGCGTAGCATCTTCATCGTCATGCGCTGGTACTCCTCCAGCTCTTCTTTCGTCGGGTGCTCAGGCAGCGGGTCGTAATAATACTGGCCCATTGGGTCGAGAGGATCAAAGTAGAATGGTCTCATCATAACTATTGGGTTTTGATACAAAGATAATATTTGCCGCTCGCCGCATCAAGGGCAAATGTTGGTTGGAACATAAAAAGAAGCACCGCCACCCACAAAGCTACAACGGGACGACGGTGCGGGTGAGTAAGTAAACACCCAGTGCAGGGATGTATAACCTGCAGTTTCTTCTGTTTAAAAACAAACTACTTAAAAACTAATCTACTAAAACAAATCAAAAAATTGAAACCTGTACGCCTCACGGCTCGTACCTTTCGTCATCGCGACGCCGTATGAAAAAAGCTTTTCAGTTATCAGACCACTAAATCCGGCGCAAAGTTAGGTGATTTTCGCGTAACGTGCAAATTTTGAGGGAGTTATCTGCGCGGCGGCAAAAAATTTTGTTAAGGAGTTATCAGGTTATCAGATAGTTGCAAAATCATTTATAAACTCCTAACGCGCTGATTATCAATTATTTATCCGAAAAAATCGGGGTTATTTTTGATTTCCTTGGTGGGATAAGTGTTCCAAAAAAGAAAAATAACGAGCTATATATAATATATAATTTATTGATTATCAGTCATTTATTTTATTTGTATATATTTGTTTTACTTATTGTGGGTGTAAGGGAGAGACGTGCGCGTTGCTTGATGAATGAGAAAGAATACAGGAATTTCAGAGAGTTTTAGAAAAATTTCTGAGTTTCGCCGAAAAACGCGATTTTTTGATAAATACACTTTTTCGACTTCGCAACGACTTGAATGTCAGGCGGTTGCAAGTTATCAGGAAGAAAATAACTCGGAGGGCTGTTTTTCGCTGTGTTTTGGCTGCTAACTTACTGATACTCACCAGTTTCGTAAATTTATCAGAACAGTTATTTTTTTGAGGTGAAAACAGGGAAATTCGGGTGATTTCTGATAAATGGCGAAAGTTTCTTTTTGCTCGCTGAAATTTCGTAATTTTGCACCGTGAAGGCGTAATGGATTGATAATGAGCGAACGGCAATACAGAGCACCGGCTATCTGCTGGCTGAAAGTAACGGACTTTATCCAAGGTTGGGTTCAGCACGAACTCGGCGGTGGCGCAATGGTGAAGGACTGGAAGGTGGTGAGCATTCAGCACCTGCCGGGAGCCAGACGTGCGCTGCGCCTGGAGACGGCCAACGAGCCGATGGGGAACGGACCTATTGGCAACTCCATCTCGGCCACGTTCCGCAATGCGCTGGATGCCGGCATGAGGATTGATCCAACGGCGATAGAGGAGAGCTACGGAGCGACAAAGGAAAGTCTGCTGCAGTACTTGCCCATCGAGTGTCCCAGGCTGTGCATGACCAGGAGCGGCGTGCTGCGTCCGTGGACGCTGGACGTGAACTTCGGCATGAAGCAGGCGAAGGTCATACAGCGCATCCTGAGAGAGGCGTTCTGGCAGGCCGTCAGCGACTATGCCGACAGATATGCCAGAGAGCACCGTGACGAGAAGTACGCCCAGATAGACATGATAGAGGCGTTCTGCCGTGACACCGACACGCCCGACGTCTATGCAGAGCCCATGCGCCGTGAGTGGCAGCGTCGCTTGCTGCGCGAGAAGTGATTACCAGAGATTGGGTCCTGAGAAGAGGACGGTGGTGGTGATGGACTTCAAGCGGTTGATGACGTTCTGGCCATAGTATTCCTCAAAGGATGTGGGGAACTGCGACTTACCAGCCCACGTGTCGGGCATGGGTTTCGTAGAGAGGCAGTTGGTGGTGATGATAAGCAGCTTGCCATCGTGCTCTGCTGCGTCACACAATTCCTCGAAAGGACGGCGGCGGCGACCGTAGTAGTTGGTCTCGACAGACTCAGTGCCCAGTCCGTCGATGATGATACACTTCGCCTTCAGCAGCTCGTCGATGCGCTCTACATTGCCATTGCGTAACGTCATTTCTTTGGCGGGACACTGTACGATGCTCTTATAGCCGAGGATGACAGGCAGCACCTTGGTACACAACAGCGTCTTACCCGTACCGCTGTAACCGATGCAGACCAATCCCCTACCCTTGTTGTCGGAGAGCCAGGTGGCCACCTTGTCGTAAGCTGGCAACCATTGGCCGTCGTGGCCCAGGAAATAACGCAGGCCGTCGCGCATTCGCTTCTCAGCATCGGCAATCCTGAAGTGTGGACGTTCGGTACCAACGGTGCATCCCTGCTGGCGCAGGTAATCTGCAACCTGTGCAAAGTCAGGCTCGCGTCGTGGCTCCAGAATACGGTACTTCAGTATGATGTCAGTCTTAAAGACTTCCTTCGTGGCCCAGCGGATATCCTTGGCACCGTTCATCTCCTGAAACTCATAGACGTACTTTGACGGCACCTGAATAAGCAGCACGTGCGTGTCGGGGGCGTAGCTCTCGAAGCGCACATCACCAAACCATACGTCGAACCACTGCCGGAACTTGTCGCCGTACTTCTCGCGGATCATCGCGAGGCTGTCTTCCCAAAGTTTGCTATAATCGTTTTCCATAACCTACTCTCCCCACATTGGCATTGTTTCCTGCTCAGGCTCTTTCTTCTCGATGGGCTTCTTGACATCGTTCAGATGTACGAGGAAGTCGAAGCGAAGAGGTTCACCGTCGAAACCTTCCGGCAGTTCGGTGAAGTCAAACCAACAGTCGCTCTTCCCTTCATCTGCAAGGGCTTTCAATTCACGCTGGGCGGTACGCAGCACATCGGACTTGAAATGCTTGTAGAGCTTCTGAGACTTGCGGTACCAGCGATCGTGCTCGTCCTTGTCGTCACAGCCGAGAATACGGCGCAGCTCTTCGTAGGTTACATACCAGTGGAAGATGCCGGAGTCGTCTCGCTCGAACCCACGTGCGGAGGTAATAAGCATGTAGAGACGGGCGGTGTGCTTGCTCTTGGAAGAGGTGACTACGGGCAGGAGATAGCGGCTGTACATGGTGAAGTTGAAGACGGCCTGGGCTTGCTTCTTGGTGAAGGTGAAGCGAATCTTGTCGCGCTTGCTTCCACGGGAGGGATAGGTGATTTCGTCGACAAAGTGCGACAGGCTTACTTCGCCCTTCTGCTTGTCTTCGTAGCGGAAGACCATCTCCATGAACTTCTTAGCCACGCGCTCCACATCGCGATAGGCATCAGGACGATCAACGACGTCGCTGAACTTAAAGTCGATGTTAACACGGTCGTCCTGCATGTCGGGAAACAACTGCAGCTGACCGTCTACGGGCCCGCGCTCGAACATGGCCTGCACGCCATCCTGCACGCTCTGCATCATGCCGACGAGAATACGTATCTGCTGAGTGGAGAGATCGGCCTGGATAGCCGAGATGGGGTACGGCTGCCTGATGTAGCGCATGGGCAGGTTCTTCGCGTCGGCGGGCTGTGCCGTCGGCTGACTCTGGGTGGTTTGTTTCTTTTCTTCCATTGTCTTGCAATCTTTATGTCGGAGGTCGCAGCAGAACAAAGGCGGCAGCCCTTATGCGTTCTGCTACAAACACTTCGACCTCTGCTGACAGTGGGGAAACAGGCTGCCGCCTATCTTTATTCGATGTATGATACGATGGAGTTACAGTCCGTCCACGTCACACAGAGAGGTTTAACATTATGTTTGTAGCGAGGGCAAAGGTAAGAATTATTTCTGAAAGTTCCAAATGTTTTCGGAAAAAGATGCGTTAAAAATGCGTAATGTTGGGTTTCTTCGACCGCAAGTTGGGTTTTTCCGACCAAAGTAAAGGACTTGGTTTTTTCCGACTGCGAGTTGTAAATCTCCGACCGAGTTGTGTTTCTTCGACTAAAAGTTGGTTTTGCCCGACTTTCTGTTGGATATCTCCGACTGCAAGTTGGGAATGTTCGACCACTAAGTTGGGTTTCTTCGACTGGTTGTTGTTATTGTTCGACCGAAATAAAACGTAACTTATTGTGTGTTAGGCGGTTTCGCCATCCGTAAATATATAAATACTCTATTTAATTGGTTCTTGTAAATGAGGAAAACCAACAAACAAATAATCTTTGTGAGTTGGTTTTTTCCGACTGATAAAGAAGAAGTTAGAGTGTATATATGTCGGGAACGCCCATAGGCAGTAGGATATCAGCCATTTTCCGGTCGAAGATTCGTATCAAGCCTGGAGAGATTTGTTATTTCGGTACCATGAAAGGATTAAATTTTGATAAACGCTTCCAAGCGAGTTGGGTTTCTTCGACCGCAAGTTGGGAATCTTCGACCGACTGCCCTACCCTATTTGCAAAAAAAATGGTGAAAATGTTTGGTGGAATCAAGAATAATGCTTATCTTTGCATCGACAAAACTTCTAAGCGGTACGAGAGTTGCCGCCGCCGTGCGGCTATTTTTGTATCCACACATTGAGGAATAAAACCCATTGGGGCAGTAACCGTGTCTGGTAGCCGAAAGGCCCAGGTGGCTTTGCTTAGAAGGCCATGTCAACGCGAAGTGCTGTCCCATATTTGACAAAACTTCTAAGATATGAGTAACATGAAAGGTATGCTGGAAAGCCAGCAAAAGATTAATGAGGCGGTCAAGTCCATTACTGACTACTTTGAGGGAGTGAGTTATGAGGACGACCTGGAACTGATGTTCAGCGCCCAGACGCAGATCGTTGGTCTGATGGAGTTAGCCAAGCGACAGATGGTTAACAGTCACGGCAAGGATGAGCTGTCCTTCAAGACCGACGACATCACAATGTTCATGCAAACCATTCGGGAGTACCTTCACATGCTGAAACCATTTGCACAGATGGTAGGATAATCAAAAGATTATAATGTTACGCGCCTATAAATATCGCATCTACCCGACAGAGGAGCAGAAGGTCATGCTTGCCAAGACCTTCGGCTGCTGCCGCTATGTGTATAACTGGGCGCGTAGTCTCAGGGAGAAAGCCTATAAGGAAGGTGGCGAGAATATCAGTGAGTTTGATATGAAGAGCCGTTCCGTGCATGAGTTGAGGGAAGTTGCGCCGTGGTTGGCAGAGGTAAGTTCTAAGGCCGTTGAGTTTGCCATTGCCGACCTCTACCGTGCATACGATAATTTCTTTGCGGGCCATGCCAGATATCCGAACTTCCGCAGCAAGCATCATCGGCAGAGTTATCACGACAGAGGGGCTATAAAAGCCGACTTCAAGCATGGGCTGATTACCATCCCTAAGATAAAAGATATACCCTGCGTGTTCCACCGCCGTTTTAGTGGACGCATCAAGCAGGTAGGTGTAGAGCTGCTGCCGTCTGGTAAGTATCGCATCAGCATCCTCGTTGATGACGGTCATGCTCTGCCTGAGAAGGCAACCATCGACCCCGAGAAGACGCTGGGTATAGATACCGGCCTGATGCACTTTTCCGTTCTGAGCGATGGGCAGACCTACGAACCTACTCGCGAGGCCAAGCATGAGAAGCGCAAACTAAAGCTGCTGCAACGCCAACTTTCAAAAAAGGAGAAAGGCAGCCGACAGTTCCGCATCTTGAAGCGTCGCATAGCCAGGCTACATGAGCGTGTAGCCAACCGCCGTACCGACCGCATCCACAAACTGACACACTATCTCGCCAGCGAGAACCAAGCAACGACGATCTGTGTGGAAGACCTGAATGTGAAAGGTATGGCAAGAAACAAGCATCTGGCCTATAGCGTACAGGATGCAGCCATTGGTGAGTTCTACCGCCAACTGGAATACAAGTGCGCCTGGGCTGGTAAGAACTTGATAAAGATTGACCGCTTTGCGCCATCGTCTAAGCGATGCAGCCATTGTGGCCACATCTACAAAGGGCTGACATTAAGCGAGCGTGAGTGGACGTGTCCTGAGTGTGGTACACACCACGACCGCGACTTGAACGCAGCCATCAACATCAAACACTTTGGTCTCTGTGACAACGAGACCCTACCTTCGGTACGAAGGAAAGTTACGCCTGTGGAGCAACCTCTGGTGGACGACCGCTCTTCGGAGCCTAAGAAGCTACATCGTTGCTATACCGCTCGTCGTGAA